>ERZ773359.1777-NODE-1777-length-29001-cov-5.781697_pt1 | contig 29001 bp, 23 predicted proteins | sample MGYA00374955_ERZ773359 | MGnify/ENA primary metagenome ERZ773359 (study PRJEB29098, sample SAMN04486028) | biogas fermenter metagenome | study: EMG produced TPA metagenomics assembly of the Biogas fermentation microbial communities from Germany - Plant 4 DNA1...
TTAAAGTTCCGAAAGTGACTGATCATCGAGAAAAGTTTATTATTTACCGTTATGATCCAGAGGCAGATTATTAATATAAAGGACTGAGTAGACCATGACTCGATTCGAAACTTATGAACAAGCCTTGCGAGATTTTTTTACTAAGCACATTGATATGGTTTTAAAACAGCCTAATTCTTGTTTGAAATATCCTTTTGTTGACCCAGGTTCAATCTATAATGGTAATCTATGGGACTGGGACTCCTTTTGGGCTGTATATGCTTTGTTTAACTTAGTGGACACAGACCCACAAGCAGCGGTGAAAAAGGCACAAATTATTGAGCATGCCAAAGGTAATATTAAAAATTTCTTTGCCTTTCAATTAGATGATGGTTATATTCCAATGATGATTGAAGAAAGTGAATTACCTGAACCATATTTAATTATGAAGCGTAAAGAAGGCGTTATTTTAAATATGATGAAGCCCTTTTTATGCCAGCAAATTGATTTGATTAGCCAGTATTGTCAAGATTACCAGTGGGTTGAATGTTATGTTGATAACATGGAGCGCTATTTTCACTGTTATGAGCAATTTTACTTTTATGAAAACTGTGGTTTGTATGTTTGGGCTGATGATGTAATGATTGGTATGGATAATGATCCAGCTACTTTTGGTCGACCTAGATTTTCTACGGCGAATATGTATTTGAATAGCTTTATGGTTAAGGAGTTGCAAGCGATGGCTAATATCATGCAAGCTCTTGGCCAAGAAGAACGAGCAGATTACTATTTAGATAAAAGACAAAAATTGATCGACTGTATTCAAAATGAGTGCTGGGATCCACGGGATAAGTTCTTTTATTCAGTTGATGTTGATATTAAAACTAGAGCTTATGACTGGTTCCATGTGGGCTTAGGGGTCTTTTGGAAAACTTTGCCGATTAAGATTAGGGCTTGGACCGGATTTATTCCACTATGGGCTGGCTTTGCTACTGAAGAACAGGCTGCCTATTTAGTGGAGCATGTTCGGGATACGGATACTTTTAACAGCCCTTTTGGTATCCGAAGTTTATCACGGGATGAAAAAATGTATGATTTATCTGCTACGAATAATCCTTCAAATTGGTTAGGACCGATTTGGATTATCGTTAACTACGTAGTGTTCCGTGGTTTGCTCAATTATGGTTATTACGATGATGCGAAGCAGCTTTATGAAAAGACTCTGGAGTTATTAGGTACAGACTTAGAAAAGACTGGTACTTTACATGAATACTATGTTCCTGAAACAGGGGAACCGGTGATGAATGGCGGATTTATTAATTGGAATATGTTAGTTATTAATATGGGGAATGAATTACGGACATGCAGGAGTTAGGTTTGACCTAACTCCTATTTTATTACAAAAGGTAATCAAAGATTTTTACTAATGGTTGAATGACTCTTACTCCGAGTGCTTTATGCCAAGAGATTGGTGGAGGGTAATTTTCTAAGACAGTGTCAGTGGTACTAATTCTCTCTTTAATAGCCTGACGTAGTAAGTGGTTAAGTTCTTCGCTATGAACTACAATCATAGTTTCGGTACTAAGGAATGAGCTTCTAGCATCGATATTAAATGAGCCGATAATGCTTAGTTCATTATCGATTGCTATGGCTTTGGCATGTAATGAACCGGGTCCGAAATATTCCCAGACTTGAGTAATATAGGTTTCGATTAAGTTCTTTTTTGCTAAATAGCCAGAGACAGCAAAAAAGTTGGGACTAATAGCCAGAGAGTTGGTTATTAGGGTAATTTCTTTGCTGATTAAAGCTTGACTATCGATGTATTTTAACATGGCTTTGGTTGGGATTACATAAGGACTTTGAATAATTACTGAAGTATCAGCTAGTTCCATTAAGCGAACTAATTCTGCCCAAACCCATGGTTCTTTGTTGCCGCGTTGGATAGGATTATGGATTAAAGTGATTTGCTTCGCTGGGACACTGTTTAGCTTTATCCAGGTTGTAGTATCAGTAAAGTATTCTGGATGGGTGGTTCTAGCTATTTTCAACTTAGAGGATAATTGTACTTGTTTTTGCACCGCTCGTTGTTTAGTTCGCCTTGTTTGTTTAACCTTTTGATTAGCTGTGTAGGGATGAGTCCATAGCATATTAAAGTAATCTTTCATTTGTGCAATGCCGCTACTGGGTAGCAGTTTCTGATCTAGATTGTATAATATTAGATCTCGGTCTATAGCAATATTTTTCCCTTTAGTCGGTGGCAGATAGTAACGGTCGCCTAAATTCCGACCACTAATTAGGGCGAATTTATCGTCAACTATCATTAATTTGTCGTGGAGACGATTGTTCCATGTCCAAGGTCGGAGTAGATCTAAAGGTTCGTAGAGACGATATTCAATATTTGGATGAAATTGAAATAGGTAACGTAGATCATATTGCGAAAAATATAATCCGTGAAAAATTCCATCCATTAAAATCCGGATTTGCACGCCACGATCTGCAGCTTCTATCAAGGATGCTAATAACACATCTGTCACTATTCCGTCATGTAAGCTGTGGTAAGCTAAATCTATGGAATTATTTGCTTGAGCGATCCAGTCTAGGCGGATTTTAAGGGCAGTATCTCCATCTTCGACTAAGGCAACCTGCTCTTGTGTGTAGCTTTCACCCCAGAAACGGTAAGGATCCGTTTCTGTTAAGTATTCATTAGCTGTAGGATGTTGTACGCCAAATAGAACTACTCCAGTAATAAATATATAGGTGATGATTATTAATGTGGCAATTATTAAGTACGATCTTTTTCTTAGCATAAAGCATTCACCTTGCTAAATAGATTTATAGTCATTTATATTAATAGTATAATAATACTATTGCTAAAACAACATCGGGTAAAGGTGGTTATGCTAATGTATCATGATAAAATAGTAGTAGTTACTGGAGCTGGCAAGGGAATTGGTCAGGCTATTGCTGTTAGTTATGCTAAAGTAGGGGCTACAGTAGTTATTGCTGAAAAAGATGAAACAGCTGGTCAAAAAACCGAGCAGCTAATTAAAGATTACTGTGGACAAGCCTGTTTTATTGCATCTGACGTTAGCCAGCCTCAGGATATCGTAAATTTAATGCAGCAAGTGCAAGCTAGATACGGTAAATTAAATATCTTAATTAATAATGCTGGAATTTCGGTTTGGGGTTCACCTTACGAGTTAACTGTTGAACAGTGGGATTTGATTATTAATACTAATCTACGCAGTGTATTTCTTTGTTCAAGAGAAGCAGCGAAGATAATGCGTGAACATGGTGGCGGTTCTATTGTTAATCTGGCCTCTACCAGAGCGTTTATGTCGGAAGAAAATTCCGAAGCTTATGCAGCATCAAAAGGTGGAATTATTGCTTTAACTCATGCTTTAGCAGCGTCATTAGCTAATGATCGAATTCAAGTTAACTCGATTAGTCCAGGTTGGATTGAGACTGGAGATTGGGATACTTTACGTCAAATTGATCACGAACAGCACTGGGCAAAGCGAGTCGGTAAACCAGAAGATATTGCTCGGGCTTGCTTGTTTTTAACCAATCCGGAGAATAACTTTATTACTGGTACTAATTTAACTATTGATGGTGGTATGACCAAAAAAATGATTTATGAATAAAAATTAATTCGAATTAGAAGGATTTTAATTTTGTTGATAGAATTAACAGAAAAGTAATTAAAATAACAAGCCATTAATTCCCATACCCTGTTTATAAAGGAATGGTCGTTTACTTGTGGAAATCATAGAGTACGATAGCTTATTAGAATGGGGATGGGATCATGAATAGGCTAGGAAAGACAATTTTTTTATTTGCGCTAATGCTTGTAGTTTTAGTTAATAATTTTGGTTTAGCTGCAGACAGCAAGAAAAGGATTGTTGTGTTAGATTTTCTAGCCATTGATGAGCATGGAAATTATATTGATCCTTTAGGCATCAAGCAGGCCGAATTGATCAATTTATCGCGAGTAATGGCTCAAAGCATTGTCGCTAGATTAGTTCAATATGGCAAGTTTGATGTGGAAAACAGTATTAGTCTTAAGGATGAATTGCAAAATTTAGCTTTTACTTATCAGACAAGTGCTTGGGAAAGAGCGGCATCTGTCTTAGAAAATGACTTAGCTGACCAAGTAATTATTGGTTCCATTACTTTATTACAGAACACAGCTGTAGTTGGCGTGCAACGTTTTACGCTGCAAGAAGGAAAAACGAATTTAACTGGTTCTGCTGTTGGCAGTGCTCCGAGAATTTCGGAAGCTCCAGCACAAGTAGATAATATTTTGCAGCAGCTTTTTCCAAAAGACATTCAAGTGGTTGAACGTTCTATTGAACAGGTTTTTGCGGTTCCTAGTCAAGTTAGACTAAACTTAGGAGCATCCCATGAAATAACAACTTATGCTTTAGACTCATTAGGCAGACCGATTGCAGAACCTCAGTTTTTGTTCTTTTCTAGTGATGAATCTAAAGTAGAAGTAAATGAGGATGGAGTAGTGACTGGATTGCAACCTGGTGTAGCAACGGTTACTGTTCGGGCAGTCAGTCAGGCTAAGTCTAGTTCGCCTGCGACGATGAATGTAATTGTTGTTCCACCAGCTTTTGGCGTGCGCATTGGCACCTTAGTGACTCGTCCGGGTACGGTAGACGGCTATCCACTCCGGTTAGGGATTCGTTTGACACCAACAATTGATCAGCGAGGAACTCAAGAAAAAGCGCCAGCCGCTGCAACGCAAACAGTTAGCGATTCTTCGAATCCATTATCAGTATTAAGCTCTTATTTTGGTTCACTGTTAACTAATGGTTTAATGACCATTGATTTGGATTTTGATCCTACAAAAGAATTATTAGTTGCCTTTAGTGGGGTTCAACGCTCTGCTAGTGGTTATATTGGTACAGGAGTAGGGTATCTGACACCATTAGATGATATTGAAGCTCAAAAGGGATTTGTCTTTCGTTTTACCTTAGGAACTCAGTATCGTACTAGAGGACGGATTACTGTTCCGATTGAGGCAGTTATGGATGCAATATTTCCTACTTCAACTTCTTTTAGTCCATCATTTCGGATAGGAATTAACGTAGGTCTTGACTTATTTCCATAGGGGGCGTCAAAGATTGGGAAGTTTATAGCTTGGCTAAAAGGTCTTAAGAACCGATTTTTGACTGGTGCCTTGGTAACAGACCCACTATTAATAGAAACCGCCCTTAGGAGTAATATACAGAGAATTTTTCATACACTGACGTTTATCGCACCGGCACATGTAATTATTATTGCGTTGTACATTATTCGTGGATCCTATAGCTCACCGCTTGAGGAATTGTGGCGCAAGTGTTTGATTGTTGCCAATGCTTACCTGCTATTACTGGAGATCCATACCTATTTTCGCGTGAAGAAAATGCTGCGAGAGAAAGCCGATTTACAAGAATTAAAGCGGGTTCAGCGCTTTATTATTTGCTTAGTATTAGGCAGTGGCGTGATTATTACGTTAATTAATCATCTAGTGTCTACAGACATTACGCCACTAACATTGACTTGCGTAATAGCAGGAACCTATTATATGCAGCCGTTAAAGTCTATAGTAGTTTATATGAGCACCTATATTCTGTACAGCTTGGGGTTATTTGCTCTCAATTATCCACGGATGATAATTACATTAAACCTAGCTAATAGCCTATTATCGATTGTGGTAGGCTTATTATTAGCTTATATTAATTGGCGAAATTTTTGTTTTAATGTGCTGCAACAGCATCAAATAGCGGAGATGGCTTATCAAGATCCCTTGACAGGTTTACCTAACAGACGGTTTTTAGATGATGTTATTCAACAAGAACAAGATGGAGGTTCTAGTTATATCATCATCTTAGACGTTGATGATTTTAAGCTAATCAATGATACCTACGGTCATCCGTCAGGTGATAGTATCTTAAAGCAATTAGCAGATCTACTCCAAGTAAACATTGGATCAGATGAAGTGTTAGCAAGACTAGGCGGAGAAGAGTTTGTTTTGTTGGTAAAAAACACTACATTACAAGAAAGCTTACAAGTGGCCGAAAAATTAAGAAAAATAATAGCGGAACATAATTTTGTTTTAGGGAACGAGAAGATTAAGATTACAGCAAGCTTTGGTTTGGCTCCATTAATAGTCCCTGAATCCCCTGCTAATTTCTATGTAACAGCGGATCGGGCTTTATATGAAGCTAAAGCAAACGGGAAAAATCAAATTAGGGTGGCTGAGCGTTCAGTATCAGGTATTTAGGGTTAATAACCTAGATACCTTTTTTTACGCAATCAGCCAAGGTGTGCTGGGAGCATTTGTATGAAGGGTTAAAACAACACATCGTAGCATAATAATGGTTTGACAAATTGTTGTCAATGCTGACTTACTGTTGGGAGTGGGGGAATGATTTTCGGCCGAAAATTGTTGTGGATAATATTTTGTTTGTTATAGTTGGTAGTGGGCGTTTGTTGCCAAAGCCCCTAGGCAGAATTGCTACAGGCAATCTTCTTACTGGTGATTAAGGTACATGCTACTCAATGGTTTGGCAGGAATATTAAGGTCTTAAGCGAAAGAAGCTGTTAATCAGAAATTGGATAGGTAGGTAGTAAAGTGACGAAAGAATTAGTAATTGCTAATATCCCAGTGCAGGTCACCTATAAAAGGATAAAAAATTTATACTTGAAGGTGAAAGCTAACCGACAAGTATTAGTTTCAGCGCCATTACATTTAAGCGAGGAACAGTTGGTTACCTTCCTTAACCAGAAAATCCCTTGGATTCAAAATAAATTAGCTAAGTTAGAGGAATTTAAGATGGAGAAACCAGTAAAATACTGTTCTGGTGAGATCCACTATCTTTGGGGAAAAGCATATTTGCTGGAAGTTATTCAGAATAACGGGGTTTCTAGAGTTGAATTACAGGTAAATAAAACGATTAAGATGTTTGTGAAGAATGATAGTACTATTGAACAACGACAGAAGCTAATGAATGAATGGTATCGTGCTCAACTAAAGGAAAAATTGCCCGGGTTAGTTAGTAAATGGGAGCAGATTATTGGAGTACGGTCAAGCTTTATCGGTGTTAGAAATATGCGGACTCGTTGGGGCAGTTGTAATGTTACCAAGAAACGGGTTTGGTTAAATTTGCAGTTAGCGAAGAAGCCTATCCGATGTTTAGAGTATGTGATTGTTCATGAGTTAGTTCATTTATTAGAGAAAAACCATAATAGAAGATTTTATGGTTTTATGGATCGGTTTTTGCCTGAATGGCCAGAACTTAAACAAGAACTTAATAGAGGTTTCTAAAAGGTTGGTGTGTGGCAGTGAGTTTTCAATTAACAGCAGAAACTAAAATAACCTGTAATCTATTGGACAGTAAACCGCTGAAAAATATCTTAAAGATTTTTCAGCGGGATTTAGCGAAAAAATTACTGCCTGAGCCAACAGCAGCTGCTAGTATGATTGCTGTAGATGTGAATCAAAAATACAGCAATTTTTTAGCAGAAGAGCAATTTCGGATTAGCTTTCCTACAGAGCAGCAATTGCTGATTCAAAGTAGAGATGAACTTGGCGCTATTTATGGTTTGCTCTATCTTAGCAAGGAATTCTTAGGTATTCAACCCTTTTGGTTTTGGCATGATCAAGTAATTCAACCTGTATCCAGCATTTCTATTCCATTACTGCCTTATCAATCTCCTATTCCGCGGATTAGGTTTCGTGGCTGGTTTATTAATGATGAAGTGTTACTGAGTGAATGGCAAGTGGATGGGAGCAATCAAATTGTTTGGGAAATGGTTTTTGAGTCTTTATTGCGCTGCCAGGGCAATATGGTAATTCCTGGTACAGATTTAAATAGCAAAAAGCAGCGTCGGTTAGCTAGAGACATGGGACTTTGGATTACCCATCACCATGCAGAACCTTTAGGGGCAGAAATGTTTTTAAGGGCTTATCCTACTCAAAAGGCTTCTTATGTGGAGAATCAGGAGTTGTTTGAAGACCTTTGGCGGACTGCTGTTTTAGAACAACAGGATCTTCAAGTGGTTTGGAATGTAGGTTTTCGCGGGCAGGGTGACAAAGCTTTTTGGCATCATGACTCGCGGTTTGTTACAGCTAAAAGTCGCGGAAAATTAATTAGCCAAGTGATTCAGCGCCAATGTGAAATTGTTAGGGAATATCTGGCTAACCCGGTCTTTTGTACAAATTTATATGGTGAGATTTTAGAATTGTATGCTAGCGGTCATTTAGAAATTCCCGAAGATGTAATTAAAATCTGGGGTGATAGCGGTTATGGCAAGATGGTATCTAGACGTCAAGGAAATCATAATCCTCGGCTGCCTGCCTTAGCTCCTCAAGATGATCCAGGATTAAATGGGATTTATTATCACGCTTCTTTTTATGACTTGCAGGCTTCTGGCGTGCTTACGATGATTCCAAACTCGCCGGACTTTATAAAAAGTGAGTTAGAAACATGCTTAGAGCGAAAAATGGATCAGTACTGGATCATTAATTGCGGAAATGTTAAACCCCATAGCTATATTCTAGATTTAATTAAGGATTTTTGGTTAACAGGTGAAGTAGATGTATTAGCGCATCGACAGGAATTTTTAGAAGCCTATTATAATAATTCTTACCTGGATGAGCTTAGCCAATTATTTGGCCAGTATTTTACGGCAACTATTCAGTATGGAGAGCATGATGATGAACGAGCAGCTGAACAGTTTTATCATCATCCTGCACGTGAATTGATAACCGCTTGGCTAAAAGGAAGGACACAAGAACATTTAGAACAGCTTTACTGGGCTACTGGTAAACTAGATTTTCCAGACCAGATTCAATGGTTTAAGGATAAATGTTTGTCAGTGGTGGGACAATGGGAAAGTTTGCTGCAAAGGTGTATTGACTTAAAAGCTAGGCTGCCGGAAAATGATGCTCAAGTTTTTGAGGATATGTTTGTTGTACAGGTAAAACTACATTATTTCGGGTGTCGTGGCTTGATTAGTCTCTGTAATAGCTATCAATATTTTGCCAAACACGACTACTTAAATGCTTTTATGGAGGCTAATACGGCAATGGAGTATTATAGGCGAGGATGGCAAGCTATGCAGGCAACAGAACACGATCATTGGCAAGGCTATTATAGCAATGATTGTCTGACAAATGTGAAGTTAACAGTTTATTGTTGTGACAGCTTACGGCGGTATTTAAGGGTCATTGGTGATGGGCCTAGTTTTACGCGGTGGGAAAGGGAATATCTTTATAATCTAGAGGATAAAAATATTGTTTTATTGACTAATACTAAGAATCAGCTAACAGATGATCAATTATATGCTAAATTAAAAAAAGCTTGTCCTAGGAGCTAGGACAAGCTTTTAGCTTTTATTTAAGATATTGAGTTAGTGGATGATTAAGTTCGATTAAACCTTGGATTACTAACTTACCAATTTCGATAGCTCCAGCTTCTTGGAAGTGGGTATTGTCTTGAACACCATCTGGATAGTTAGGACTCTCTCCAGGTTCTAACCAGAGAAAAATATCCTTAGTTTTTTCTGGTCCTAATTCGTAAAATAATGCTTGACTCATGCTAGTAATATCAATTACGGGTACATTTAGTTCTTTAGCTAATTCGATCATGGCTGCTGGGTATTGTTTGTGTGAAGCTTTAACTGTTCCATCACTATTAAAGCCTCGCCGTTCTACTGGAGTTAGCAGAATTGGGTGAGCACCTTTTTCCCAGGCGGCATCGATATAAACTTTAAGATGTTCTTTATATGTAGTAAAGGGTTCAGTATAACGGGCAGGATCGTCGCTTTTAGCATCATTATGCCCAAATTGGATAAACAGATAGTCACCGGATTTTAGATCTCTTAAAGCAGTAGTTAAACGGCCTTCATTGATAAAACTCTTAGTGCTGCGACCAGATGCAGCATGATTTTTAATTACAACTTGATCAGTAAAAAATTGTTGGAAAGTTTGAGCCCAGCCTTTTCTTGGTGCACGTGAATTATCATAGTGGGATGCTGTTGAATCGCCAACAATTACAATGTTAATTGGTGTTTCACTAGCAATAACAACTAATGAGTGGGATAAAATAATCATTGCCAAACAAAGTACTACAATAAGCTGCTTAGTACGTAAATGTTTCATGTTTTACCTCCATCTTGTTGTAATAATTACAGTTTAACTCAAATTAGTCGAAAAATAAAGTGATAATATATAGCTGCAGCAAAGTTTTTGCTGCTAGGAGGAGTTTAGATGTTATTGTATTTCCTTGGAACTGGAGCCGGTAAGCCTTCTTTAAGGAGGAATGTTACCAGTCTTTTATTACAATTGCCTGAACCAAATAAAGACCTATGGCTGTTTGATTGTGGTGAGGGTACACAGCATCAAATGCTAGCTTCTCCCTTTAGTTTGTCAAAAATAACGAATATTTTTATTACTCATCTTCACGGAGATCATCTCTTTGGTTTACCAGGTTTATTAAGTAGCAGATCCTTTCATACTGATGGCCCATTAGCTATTTTTGGACCAGCTGGTCTTAAGGAATTTCTAGAGATAAGTCTGAGGATCAGCGGAACACATTTAAGTTTCCCCATGGAGATCCATGAGGTTTATGATGGTGCGGAACTGGATATTGGTGGTTTCATCGTTAAGGTAGCAGAGTTAAGTCATGGGCTTACATCGTACGGGTATCGGATCGAAGAACCTGATCGTCTTGGACGCCTTAACGTAATGAAGTTGCAACAGCTTAATATTCCAGCGGGACCTATTTATGGTCAGTTGAAACAAGGAAAAACTGTAGTTCTAGATACCGGTCAGGTACTGGATGGGAATGATTTTCTCGAGCCTGCCATACCTGGGCGACGGATTGTGATTCTTGGTGATACGCAATATTGCCAGGCGGCGATTAATTTAAGCAAAAAGGCCGATGTTTTGGTGCATGAGGCAACCTATGAAGAGGCCTTAGCTAGCAAGGCCAGAGAATATAATCATGCGACGACTGTGCAGGCAGCCTTAGTTGCTCAAGCAGCCAAGGTTAACAAATTAGTCCTAACGCATCTTAGTTCACGTTATAATCCAGAAGACTATGAATGGTTATTAAAAGAAGCTCAAAGTATATTTCCTAATACTGAATTAGCTGTCGATCATTATCAATTAGTTATTCCACGATCAATTGAGGAAAATAAGGCTGAGAAATAACTCAAAAAATTATAAAATTAGCAAAATTAAGCAGGGAATATTTAATTTGTAGCAAATATTTAGGGGAAAGCCGCTGCTAAATTCAGAAAATTTCCTGAAATACTATGTGATTTTATTAACTAGAGGGAGGTAATTTCAATGAACAGATTTAGACTGAGCTTGATCCTATTAATTATCAGTTTTTTATTTTTACCTGCTTGTGTTTTAGGAACAGAAGAGCAATTACTGATCCCGGAAATTGATTATCATTATTTTAAATTAGATAATGGTTTGCAAGTTTATGTTATTGAAGACTCGAGTGTGCCATTGGTGGAGTTAGGAATCTTTTACAAAGTAGGGGCTATTGATGAACCGCCAGGTTTAACCGGAATTTCCCACTTTCTGGAACACGCTATGTTTTTAGGCACCGAATCCTTAGGTAAAGGACAATTGGATCAATTAGTGGATTTAGCAGGTGGCTATACAAACGCAGCCACAAGTTTTGATTTTACTTATTATTATATGGAAGTACCTTCTTCATTGTTGGAGTTGGCTATTGCTCTGGAAGCAGACCGTATGGTGAATCTTAAACTTGATCCTGTTGAAATTGAACGGGAACGGGAAGTAATTTTGCAAGAACGTCGGCAAGGTTTAGAAAATGTTGTTTTTAATGCCGGACTTGAACAACTTCAAGCCGCTGCTTTTGCCGATACATCACTTGAACATCAAGTGATTGGCTGGGCAGAAGATATTCAACGGATTACTGTTGAGGATTTAGCAAGCTATTATCGAACCTATTATTCACCAAACAATGCGATTTTGGTGGTAGTGGGTGACGCTACAGTAGATCAGGTGAAAGACTTGACTGAAAAGTATTTTGGCGATTTTGAACCACAGGAGATTGATCGTCCTAGGTTTAAAGTTGCACCGCAAGGACAGGGACGAGTTTATGAATTGCAGTGTCATACTAATATTCCGATTGCACTACTGCTTTATCATACACCTGCTGGTGATGACCCAGATTTACTGTCTATTGGAGTGATCTTGAATATCCTGGTAAATAGTGAAGGTTCCCGTGTCAAAGAAGAATTGCAGAAAAATCAACAATTAATCATTGAAACAGCTGGGGTTCCCCGTGAATTGCGCGTGCCAAGCTACACTTTAATTTATCTGGTTCCAACAAGTATGGAAACCCTTCCATTAGCGTTACAAGCATTTGATACTGAAATTGAGCGGCTCATAGAAGAAGGGATCACAGAAGAAGAGTTTCAGATTGTAAAAAAACATGTAATGCGGTCCATGATTTTCGCTCAAAAAGATCCAAGGAATATGGCAATTAATATTGCTTATTCGGCTTTAAGTTTTGATCAACCTAATTTGCTTTCCCAACAATTAGCTAGCTTGTCTGAGTTAACAGTTGAAGACATTCAAGCCGCGGCGGCTAAATATTTTACTGAAGATAATCGCATAATTGGTCTTTTGGTACCAATAAATTAAAGGTAGGTGTCGACAATGATTGAGATCAAGAGAATTAGTTGTTTATGCATGGCAATGCTGTTAGCCTTTACCGTTGGAGTTTTGGCTCAGGTAGAGTTTTCTGAACAGTTGTTTCTAGAACTGGCGCAAAATGTTAACGAGATTCCTTACATTGAAATCCCTGATTACCACAAAGCGGTTTTAGATAATGGAATTACAGTTTATTTAGTAGAAGATCATCAGTTGCCAATTGTAGAACTTGAAGGCTATCTTATGGGTGGGCGATCCCAGGAAAATCCACAATTACCTGGTGTGATTGATGTAATGACCCATATGATGATCACTGGAACAGCTAATCTGGATGAGTATGAGTTTGCGCGCTTTAAAGCACTCCACGGCATTAATTTAAATATGGTTACACATTTTGATCATCTTCAGATCACTGCTGATGCATTAAGTACCGACAAAGAACAGTTAATTACCTTAGTTGCTGATGTACTGCAAAATCCTGATTTTAGTGCTGATTATTTTGGTCGAATTATCCAGGAACTCTATCAATATTTAGCCTTTTCATTGTATAATGCTGAACAATTATCAAATATGGTATTTTATAGTGTTCTATATGCTGGCCATCCTTATGGCACTAGTTATGATATTTTAACTATGTTACAAAGCTTTCCCAGTCTGACACCAGAACATTTGCAGGACTGTTATTATCGAACTGTAGATCCACAGCACCTGGTATTAATAATTGTTGGAGATTTTTCTGCAGATGAGATGTTAGCATTAGTAGAGGATAAGTTTGGTTCATGGGCTAGTCAGGGTGTTGAATTAACCGGAACGCCAGTGATTGTTGACCAAAGTAATTATGACCGGATTATTTTGGTAAATAAACCTGATGCTACCCAAGGGATTATGAAAATGGGTATAAATATGCCCGACCATAGCTTTTCTGAACGGGTAGCTTTTATGATGGCGAATCGAGTTTTGGGCAGCGGTGAATTTTCCTGTCGTTTGATGAATGTGTTACGGTCTGAAAAAGGTTATGTGTATGGTGTTTCTTCAGGGGTTCAGTATTTCAAACTAGGTAGTTTTTATGCGATCAATACTGAAGTAGCTGAGGACAAAGTCTGGGAAACGCGGAAGATTATAAAAGAACAGCTGGAGCTAATCAAGAACGGTACATTACCAATTTCGGATGAAGAACTATTTAGTAATGTGAATTATTTCAATGCTTTTTTCCCACAAAGCTATCGGCATAAAATCGATGCTATGTCTAATATTGTTTATAGTGTGGAAGCTTTGAACTGGAGAGAAAACTATTTAAATGAATTGGTGGCAGCCTACAATCAATTAACTGCTGAAGAAGCCCAGGCAGTATTCAGTAAATATGTTTTCCCGGAACGATTTATTACAGTAATTGTTGGCAATAAGGATAGAATTTTACCAGCATTTATTGAAAATGGAGTAGAAGTAGAAGTAATCGATTTATTCTAGGAGCACCGTTATAAGACAGATACTTATTAGGTATCTGTCTTATTCTTTCTAGTGTTATAAATCAAATTATGTTAATATAATAAGAAAAAGTTTAAAGGAGGCAGCTAATGAGAAGATGGACTAGACTTTCAGTATTAGTGTTGTTTTTCCTTTTGATATGGGGTTGGTTTGGTGGTGTTGTGGATGCCCGGTTTAAACTACTAGTACCTGATTTTACTCTGGAATCGATTACTGGTGAGCAGATTTCTCTTGCAGATTATAGAGGGAAAGTTGTTGTATTAAACTTTTGGGCCAGTTGGTGTCCTGCTTGTCGCCAAGAAATGGTTGATTTTCAAAAGTTGCACTATGAGTTGGCTGAGTCTTCTGAAGCAGTATTATTAATGCTGGCACAGATAGATGGCGTTCGCGAAACTCGACAATCAGCACGCCAGTATTTAGATAAAAATGATTTCCACTTCAATGTGTTATATGATCATGGAACTGTCGGATATTCAATTTTTGGTGTTCCTGGACTGCCTACAACTGTAATCATTGATTCAGAGGGCTATCTGTATGACGCCGTTTTAGGAGCGGTAACTTATGATCAGGTGTGGCAGATGATTAAGGAGGCAGCGGAATAATGCTGCAGCAAATGTTGCCAGAGGTCACTTTTTCTCTGGTATTATTTACTTTTTTAGAAGGAATTTTTGCTTTTTTGTCACCTTGTATTTTGCCGTTATTACCAGTGTACTTAATGTATCTTGGAGGTCGTGGTCAGCAGATTACAACCTCAAAAAGATTATTTTTTAACAGTTTAGGGTTTATCACTGGATTTACCGTAATTTTTGTATTATTAGGGGCTACTGCCTCTAGTTTAAGCAGCCTAATTATTGATCACCGTGTTTTTTGGCAAAGGATTAGTGGCTTAGTGATGATTGGGTTTGGCTTAGGTTATTTAGATTTAGTAAAGTTGCCAACAATCCGATTAATTGCAAGTTTTGAGTTAGGGAATACGGATTTAAATTACCTTTCTAGTATGTTGTTTGGTGCCGCTTTTGCTTTTAGTTGGACTCCATGTTTAAGTGCATTTTTAGGTTCTGCTTTACTGTTAGCGGCTAATAGCAGCACTGTTTATCAAGGAAGTGCTTTATTGTTTGTATTTGCTTTAGGTTTAGGAATACCGTTTCTATTAACCGCAGTACTTTGGCAACGTTTACAAGGAGTCTTAACTTTCCTCAAGCGGAATCAGCAAGCAATTCGCTGGTTTTCTGGTGGAATGCTGATCGTTGTAGGGTTATTGATGGTCTTTCAGTTATTTGGATATTATGTTAATATCTTTCTTTAAAACAAAAAGCTACGATAAATCAAATTATCGTAGCTTTTATATATTTCCTGGGAAATTCTAGAAAGTTCTAATTTGCGGTAGCCAATTATCAGTTCCTTTTAGGATATTCTCGGTAGTATATAAACTAGCTTCCTCAAAAGTTAATTGCCGACTCCAGGGAACTCGTCCCTGAGGGTTAGCACCTGGACCATACGAATTGTATTCCTCATAGCGTGCAGTTTTCTCTTTAGCTGTACTTCCCCAGTTATGCCAGCCAGCTGGTTGAACTACTTCCGATAGATAGCAATTGATAAAGGCAGTATGTGCATAATCGCGCCAAGGTCTGCCTAACCAAACGCTGCCACGATTAACGTCACCTAGAATATTGCAATTGATAAAAACGAAACCAAACTGTCTTTCAGCTGGCGTGGAAGCAGCGGTAATGTAACCTCCGGTCTGGCGGTTATTTATAATATCACAGTTTTCAAAAACAGCTGTAGCGGATCCGTAGATAAAATCTACATCTCCTTCGATATAACAGTTAAGAAAATACTGTCTGCTATCGCCATTGGCAAAGACTGTGTCTTGATGAGAGATAAACTTACAGTTATAGAATATTGCTCGATCGGCATCTATTCTAATGGCTTGAGCTTGGCCTGTACCTCTTAAAGATGAATTATGAAAAGTGATATTTTCAGCTGTAAAATCATTGCCTGCTACAATAGTGCTAGCTGCTCCCCAGGTAACGTATAATTCATCAGGTGAGAATTGAATGCCTTGGGCAGTTTCGTTAAAGGTTAACATAGTAGTTTCTACATTTTCTCCAATTAGACTAATAAACGGTTTATTACTAGGAATTAGGATCTTTTCATGATAAGTTCCTGGTTTAATATAAAGTAACACTCGGTCATTATTATTTTCAGGAATTGCATCAATGGCTGCTTGGACCGTAGTATAGTGACCTGATCCATCAGCTGATACGATTAGTTGTGTTACCCATGTAGATTGAGGTTGGTGAATGACATCGGTAATCAGTAAAAAGTTTGCTTGTGCGATACTGACTTTGGTTTGAGCAGTTTTGAACGGTTTATTGGCCGCTGGCTGAAGAACTGTTCCTGGTTTTAAATTAACAAAATAAACGGATCGTTCGTAAGCTGTTAATGCTGGATAGAATGAAACAGAAGCTACTTTTACTAAGTTCTCAGCATTATCCCAATAAGAAATCGGAGTAAAGAGGGCAGGAACTTGTTGCCCAGCTTCATTCCAGACTGTTAAGTTGCTAACATCAGCTATTTTGGCCTCCTGTGGTAAGCCGATAATAGCAGTTACTTCTGTTATGTTGTAATCTATGTTATCGAGATTTTCTACTTGGATAGGGATTTTGTTTTGAAAGCTTGCTTCCCGTAATGGATTTTGCTCGTCTTGATTTAAAATTTCAGCTATTTTAGTTCGAATTAGAAATGGTTGACTCGGATCAAATAGTAGTTCTTCAAGAACTGCGAATTCACTTGTATTTGAACGGTTCATCATCTGAATAGCTTGCAAAGCTGGAACTCGATACATCGGATTAATTCTAGAATCAATTGCTAGATCTAACAGTGGCTGAAAGCTAGTGGCTTGGTTACGCGCTAGTACAGTAATGGCTAGTTGCTGCCAATTAGGATTTGCTAATCTAGCAATGACCTGATCCAAGACATCTGGTTGTAATTGTAAAGTACTTGGAGCAATAGCTAATAGAGCCCTTTGCGCTGCCCAAGCTACTTGGGAATCAGCAGCACCTGTTAATAAGAGCAATGATATTTTACTAGTATTTGCTTGCTTACCAAATTTTCTTAACAGATCGGCAGCTGCAATTCTTACTTCGCTGTTAGGATCCAAAAGTGCCTTTTCTAAGGTTTGCAAGATTTCGGGTTCAGGTTCCGCTATTTTCTCCATACTATTAATCGCCGTGGCCTTAACTAGGGGATTAGGATCTGTATTAACGGCAGTTAACAGGGCTGGTAAAGCCTGTGGTGAGCCAATTTTGCCTAAAATGCGCACGACGTTTCTTCGCAATATGTCATATTCTGGTTCCAATTGAGTCAATGTATCACTTAAGGTAGGTATAATTTTTGAACCTAGCTCTATTAAGCGATTTTCAGCTTGCAGACGTACATTATTGTCTAAGCTTAATAGTTGTTCAATTAATGTTTGTTCATCAGCTTTGTGAGCTAAAACTTGGTTAGTAAAAATGAAACAACTAATTAGTAATACTAGGCAGATAATCCTTGAGTGTGCTACCATAAATATTGCCTCCTACTATGTAATCTAGTCATGGTTTTACTTTAACTATAACAAAATAATAATATTGTCGCTAGACAAACTATGTTGGATGTTCATCAAAATATGCTGTTTTGGATTTGACTAGCATAAATACTAAGCTATATAATTAACTAGGATTTAATTTTTAGGATAGGAGCGTACAGAAGATGATCGAACTGAGTAATGTGAATAAAACCTATGGTGGTACTGTAAAAGCAGTTGATAATCTAAGTCTAACTGTTCCTAGCGGTGAAATTTTTGGCTTTTTAGGCCCTAATGGAGCAGGAAAAACTACGACGATTAAAATGATCACAGGTATTTTAGCTCCCGATAGCGGTCAGATTAAGGTAAATGGAATTGATATTAAAGAAGAGCCATTAAAAGTTAAACAGCAAATTGGCTTTGTACCTGACAACCCTAATGTGTTTTTGCGACTAAAAGGCATTGAATATTTGAATTTTATGGCTGACATATATCAAGTGCCTAAAGATGAAAGGGTTGAGCGAATTAATGATTTAGCAAAACGTTTTGAGATGAATGACGCACTAATGGATTCGATTCAAAGCTATTCTCACGGTATGCGGCAAAAGATTGTATTAATGGGTGTATTAATTCATAATCCTCCAGTATGGATATTGGATGAGCCGCTTACTGGTTTAGATCCCCGTTCATCCTTTATCTTAAAGGAAATGATGCACGAACATGTTCAGCAAGGAAAAGTTGTTTTCTTTTCTACTCATGTTCTTGATGTAGCAGAAAAATTATGTGATCGGATAGCGATTATCAATAAGGGCAAGATTTTGTTTACCGGCAAAATTGATGAAGTTAGAGCCCGTTTTGCTAGCGATGCATCATTAGAAAACATTTTCTTGGAGCTGACTAGAGATGAAGAATAAAATCTTAATTCTAACGCGTGTCTTATTGAAAAGTAGTCCAGGTTTAGGCATTAAGTCCAAAAATAAATTGATTACACTGCTTTTATATGCGGTAGTAGGTTTCGCCATCTTTAGTATTTTTCTTAGTATTTTTGCTTTAGCACTACAAATGTACAATCAATTTTCTGTAATTGACCAGCAAGGAGTTATTTTAGGCTTAGGTTTGGCAGCCAGTTCAGCCATTATATTAGTTTTTGGGATTACTTATATAATGAGTAGTTTTTATTTTTCTACTGATCTGGAGAGCTTTTTACCTTTGCCGATACGACCAAGAGAAATAATTGCCGCTAAGTTCTTAGTAATAGTGCTCTTTGAATATTTAATTACTGCTTTCATTATGGTGCCATTTTTTGCTGTATACGGTCTTAAATCTAGTGCTGGCTTATTATATTATTTGTACAGTTTGTTCATCTTTAGCTTAGTTCCTGTTGTTCCGTTGGTGATAGCAGCAGTGATTGCCATGCTCGTTATGCGGTTTACCAACCTATCAAAACATAAAGATTTATTTCGGACGATCAGTGGGATAATTGGTGTATTTATTGCTTTGGGGCTTAATTTTGCCTTACAGAAGTTTCAAACCAGCTTAAGTCCAGAAGAACTAGAGCAATTGTTGCTTACCGGCAACAATTCTCTGGCCTTTTTGACTTCTAGAGTATTTCCCACCGTACAGTGGGCTATCGAAGCATTGCTAAATTACAACAGTATTACCGGACTGATTAATTTATTAGTTTTCGCAGCTATTTCTGGATTACTATTCATCTTGTTACTGTATTTTGGTGAGTTAGTGTATATTAAAGGCGTTATGGGCTTTTCCGAAACTAGTGCTAAACGTAAGGTTTCCCAGTTGGAATTGGAAGCTAAGGTAAAGGAAAGGTCTGCGTTGATCTCTTATACAATAGTGGAGTTAAAGTTATTACTTAGGACACCAGTTTACTTTCTTAATTGTGTCTTAATGAATTTCCTTTGGCCAGTATTTTTGGTTTTTCCTTTCCTGTTATCAGGTGCTGAAGGTCGCCAAGGCGTAGAGATGTTTCGCTCAATATTGTTAGAACCAGATTATGCTGGTATTATTTTAGTAGTCGGCTTAGGTATAATTAGCTTTATTGCAGGAGCCAATGGAATTACAGCCACGTCGATTTCTAGAGAAGGGCAGGATTTGTATTTAAAAAAATACATTCCAGTTAGTTATCAAACACAAATAACCGCCAAGGTTTTATCAAGTATGGTTTTAAGTGGATTGGGAGCATTAGGTTTCTTGGCGATTATGGTTATACTTTTACAAGTACCCCTATATTTGGCAATTAGTCTGTTGGTTCTTGGGTGGATGCCCCTTTTAGTCTCGGCTTTAGGAGGGATTTTGCTGGATTTATTCAACCCTAAGCTTGATTGGGATACTGAGCAAAAGGCTGTTAAACAAAATTTGAATGTGGTCTTTAGTATGTTAGTTACAGCGGTATTTGCAGTAATTCCCGTGGGTGCGGTATTCTTGTTAGAATTGAATTTTATTCAAAGCCTAATCTTGTCACTAATTTTTTATGGTGTACTGAATTTAGTGCTGTATGGTTTGGTTTATCGACAAGGAGTTGCTAGATTTAATGAATTGGCGTAAAAAAGCGGTGAGTGATATCCCGATTATTTATGAGGATAATCACTTGCTGGTGGTGGTTAAGCCGCCGAATATGTTGTCACAAGGAGATCGAACAGGCGATTTAGATTTGTTAAGTATTTTGAAACAGGATCTTAAAATTAGGTACCAAAAGCCAGGTAATGTTTACTTAGCTTTGATTCATCGTTTAGATCGCCCAGTAGGTGGGCTGATGGTTTTTGCCAAAACCTCTAAAGCTGCTGGCCGTTTAAATAAACAATTTCAGAAACGAAGTTTGGGGAAGACTTATTTAGCAGTGGTTCATGGAAAATTAGCAAAACCATCTGCTAGACTAGTTCATTACTTGCGCAAGGATCAGCGGACAAATTTGGTAACTTGTTCTGAAACACCAATTCCTGGTGGTAAAGAAGGGATTTTAAGTTATCAAGTATTGGCTGAGGCAGCAGAATGCAGCTTAGTAGAAGTCCAATTATATACGGGGCGCTCCCATCAAATTCGAACCCAGTTAGCAGCTATTGGTCATCCGATTCTTGGTGATCACCGTTATGGTCGACAGGAACCTGGAGTTTCGATAGCTTTATGGGCTTACCAATTAGAGTTTATTCATCCAACAACTAAGGAAAAATTGGTTTTTAAAAGGCTGCCGGAAGCAAAATACCCATGGAATTTGTTTGAGCACTGCCTAAACAGTTGAGAAACTGTCGGGCAGTGCTTTTGTTTACAAAAGATTAACATAAAAACAACAAATAACCGTTGCATATTAACTCATATTATTAGTATAATGATACAAATGATTGGAGAGGAAGTAAGAGGATGCTAAAAGTTGCTGTGGTAGGTGCTACTGGATACAGTGGAATCGAATTATTGAGATTGTTAGATAATCATCCTAATGTAAAAATATGCAAAGTGATTTCTGGTTCGACAGATGGACAAATGTTAGCAGATATCTATCCACACTTAACTGGTCATTTTTCGTTATCGTTAGAGAACTTGGATGTGGTAAGCTTGGCTAAGGAAGTGGATTTAGTATTTTTTGCTACTCCATCAGGTGTAAGTAGTAAATATGTGCCTCAATTATTAGAGCATGGAATTAAATGTATTGATTTATCTGGAGATTTTCGTTTAAACAAAGTAGAAGATTTTGCTCCTTGGTATAAACATCAACCTGCTGCACAGAAATATTTGGATCAAGCTGTTTATGGGTTAAGTGAATTATTTGCGGATCAGCTAAGTAGTGCCCAATTGGTTGCTAATCCAGGCTGTTATCCAACAGCCACTTTGTTAGCTTTAATACCAGCACTTCAAGGAAAATTAATTAAACCAGAATCCATAGTGATCGATGGTAAATCAGGTGTTTCTGGTGCTGGTCGCGGCCTTTCGTTAACTACTCACTTTTCCGAGGTGAATGAAAATCTTAAAGCTTATAAATTAGGCGTACATCAACATATCCCCGAAATTCAGCAGCTTATTACTAAGCTAAGCGGTGAGCAGGTTTCTGTTACCTTCACAACTCACTTAATTCCGATAACTCGGGGAATGATGTGTACCATTTACGCAGATCTGCAAGATCCGGGGATTACTACAGAAACAGTAGTTGAGTATTACCAAAAATATTATCACGACCAAGCTTTTATACGGATTAGCCCAGCAGGTACTCAACCAGTTACTAAGCAAGTGCTGGGAAGTAATTATTGTGATCTAGGCTTTGTAGTTGAACCAAGGACTGGGAAACTAATCATGATTTCAGTAATTGATAACTTAACTAAAGGAGCGGCTGGGCAAGCAGTGCAGAATATGAACTTAGTAATGGGTTGGCCGCAAACGACTGGATTAATAAATGTGCCAATGTATCCATAATGGAGGTGGAATTAATGTTTAAGGTAATTGATGGAGGAATCACTACACCCAAGGGTTTTTATGCAGGTGGACTGCATAGCGGAATTAAGAAGAAGCGTTTAGATTTAGCTTGGTGTTATTCTGAAGTCCCTGCTAATGCAGGAGCTGTTTATACATTGAATCAGTTTCAAGCAGCTCCTCTAATTGTTACTAAGGAGAGCATTAATCAAACAGGCAAAATTCAAGCAATTATTGTTAACTCTGGTGTAGCCAATGCATGCACTGGAATACAAGGTTTGCAGGATGCTTACCAAATGCAACAACTTTTGGCGAAGCAATTTCAAATCCCAGCTAACCATGTGGCGGTAGCTTCTACGGGTGTGATTGGTGATTTGTTGCCAATGGAGGCAATAAAGTCGGGTATAGAACAAATCACTGATTGGCAGGTCAGTAAGGCGGCAGATTTATTTGAAGAAGCTATTATGACTACGGATAAAGTACGAAAACGTGCTTGTATTCAAATAGAAATCGATGGAAAGCTTGTTACTATCGCAGGGGCGGCCAAAGGTTCAGGCATGATTCAACCAAATATGGCAACGATGCTCGGTTTTATTACTACTGATGCCAATATTTCAGCTACTGAGTTACAGAAATTATTAAGAACTGTTACCGATGTTTCATTTAATATGATTTCAGTAGATGGAGATACCAGTACTAATGATATGGTCATAGCTTTAGCTAATGGGCTGGCTGGTAACCAACCATTAACAGAAACACATCCAAATTGGTCGGACTTTGTTGCAGGCTTTACCTATGTTTGTCAAGAATTGGCCAGAGCCATTGCCAAAGATGGTGAGGGTGCCAGTAAGTTAATTGAAGTTACCGTAAAAGGAGCAGCTTCCTTAACTGATGCGCGAGTTGTTGGCAAGTCAGTAATCATGTCCAATTTAGTAAAAGCAGCAATTTTTGGTTCCGATCCAAATTGGGGTAGAATTGTTTGTGCAATAGGTTATAGCGAAGTCAACATTGATCCTGGAAAAGTGAAAGTGATGATTGGGCCGTACACTGTATTTCAAGATGGAGTTCCGGTTAGTTTTGAGGAAGAACAAATCGCTGAATATTTAAGGCACGATCTAATCAATATTGGAATCGATTTAGGACAAGGCGAGCATGTAGCAACTGCTTGGGGTTGTGATTTGACTTATGATTATGTGAAGATCAATGCTGCTTATCGGACCTAGAACAGTAAAGGAGGCCGGGAAAAATGGCTTTGATGAATACTTATAATCGCTTTCCCCTAACTCTGGTTAAGGGTAAAGGAAGTTATGTGTGGACAGATGCAGGTGATAAATATCTAGATTACACGGCTGGGATTGCAACTTGTAATTTAGGCCATGTTCCTGAGTATGTGGAAGAAAAATTAAGCCATCAGTTAGCTAAGCTTTGGCATTGTTCAAATCTTTATCATATTCCAAATCAAGAAGCATTAGCTAGGTTGTTGGTGGAGAATAGCTGTGCTGATCAGGTGTTTTTCTGTAATAGTGGAGCCGAAGCAAATGAAGGAGCCATCAAGCTTGCTAGAAAGTATGGAAAAGCTGTAAAAGGAGCTCAGGCTTATCAGGTTGTAACATTTAAACAATCTTTTCATGGGCGAACTTTAGCAACTTTGTCAGCTACCGGTCAAAAAAAGATTCAAGAGGGTTTTGAACCTTTGGTGGACGGCTTTAGTTACTTAGAGTTTAATGACTTTTCTGCCATTGATAAGCTAGATCCAGCAACTACCGCTGCAGTTTTACTAGAGGTAGTTCAAGGTGAAGGTGGGGTTGTACCAGCGGATCGGAAGTGGCTTCAGGAATTAGCCAGTTATTGCCAGATCAATAATATTCTCTTGATGATTGATGAAATCCAAACTGGTATGGGGCGTACTGGAAGCTTATTCGCCTATCAGCAATATGGAATTGAACCTGATGTTTTTACCTTGGCGAAAGGACTAGGCTCTGGTTTTCCGATTGGTGCATTATTAGCCAAGGAACAGGTGGCCAAATACTTTCAACCAGGCAGTCATGGCTCTACTTTTGGCGGTAATCCATTGGCGGTAACAGCCGGATTGGCAACCCTAGAGTATATGCTTAATAATCGAATTCCAGAGCAAGCCAAAGAATTAGGCAATTATCTAGCAGAGCAATTAAAAGGCTTGCAAGCCAAGTATGGCTGTGTTAAAGAAGTGCGCGGCTTAGGCTTGTTACAAGGTTTAGTAGTGGAGGAAAAGGCGGGAGAGATTATTAATGCTGCTCGTGACAGGAAGTTATTAATTCTCTTTGCTGGTTCAAATGTAATCCGGATTTTACCACCATTGACTACTACTAAAGAAGAAATTCAAGAGGCAGTTACAATTTTGGACCAAAGTTTTCAAGCGGTGTTTAACTAGTTACGAGAGGGGAAATTAGGATGGTGCCAAAACATCAGCTTTTAGGAAAGGATTTTTTAGCAATTAGTGATTTTTCAAAAGCAGAGATTGATTATTTTTTATCGGAAGCGCTTAGCCTCAAAGAACTACAAAAACAAGGCATTGCCCACCAGTTTTTAAAGGGAAAAGTTTTGGCAATGATTTTTGAAAAATCATCGACTCGAACTAGGGTTTCTTTTGAAGTAGGAATGTACCAACTAGGTGGTTATCCAATGTTTTTAAGCAGCAATGATTTACAATTAGGTCGTGGTGAAACCATCGCCGATACTGCACGGGTACTTTCACGTTATGTAGATGGAATTATGATTCGGACTTTTGCTCATGAGAAAGTGTTGGAGTTAGCCAAATATGCTACTGTACCAGTAATTAATGGTTTAACAGATGAGCATCATCCTTGTCAGGTGCTTGCTGATCTATTAACGATTTTAGAGTTAAAAGGAGATTTTAAAAATCTTAAACTTTGCTATATCGGGGACGGAAATAATATGGCTAACTCTTTATTAGAGGGTGCAGTAAAGGTTGGGATGAATGTAGCTATTGCTTCACCCGATGGTTATCAGCCAGATCCTCATCTTGTTGGTAATGTTCACGCTGAAGCATTAGTGAATGGCACAGAAGTTCTAATTACTAATGATCCCATTGAAGCAATTAAAGATGCTGATATTGTTTACACTGATGTTTGGACTAGTATGGGTCAAGAGGACGAGCAGGCGATACGGTTAGAGAAGTTTCAAGATTATCAGGTAAATGCTAAGTTATGTGAGCATGCTAGCGATGACTTTATTTTCTTACATTGTTTACCAGCACATCGAGGTGAAGAAGTAACAGATGAAATAATGGATGGATCCCATTCCTTTGTGTTCCAACAAGCAGAAAATCGAATCCATGCCCAAAAGGCAATCTTGAAAATTCTATTAGCAACAGGTTAATAAGTAAAGCCTTTGACAAGACTAGTCAAAGGCTTTTTCTGTCTCTTCTTTAACTTCTCCAGCTTCCTCATTTACTCCAACATTCTCGATAGTTTCCTGGTTATTAGTGGACGTAGTTTGGATTACTTCTGGAATTTTTTCCGTAGTTAAAATAATGGCTTTAACAGTAATTACAATTAGTGGACCGACTAAAACCCCAACAGGACCAAATAATCTGATGCCAACAAAGAGAGCAAATAGTGTTAATAAAGGATGAATACCAATCCGATCGCCAATCAATTGTGGTTCAAGAATTTGTCGGGTGATAAAAGTTAAACCATAAGTGATAAATAGGCCAAAGCCTAAAGGAAAATTGCCATTAATCACCGACCAAATCGACCAAGGAATGAATAAAAGTGATGGTCCAATTACCGGAATCAAGTCTAAGACAACGATTACAATAGCTAAAAACCAAACATAGCGGACTTTTAAAATAAGTAAGCCAATCACTGAAATCATGGCGGTAATTGACACTAAGGTTAAGGTAGCCCGAAAGTATCCCATGGATCCTTTTAAAACACTGTCACGAACGGTTTTGAAATTTTGGTGCAGTTGATCAGGCAGCATGGTTAATAATCCTGCTTCAATTCGTTTTTTATCTTTACTCATGAAAAAGGTAGCGATAAAGGTAACCACTGTATAAATGATGATTTTCGGAATATCTTTAATAATTGAAAATAACGTCATTAAGATACTTCGTACAACAGTCGAGACATATACGTTTATTTCTTTAATACTTTCATTGATCATATCTACAATGTTGCCTGGTAGGTATTCTAATAAGGTATTGTAAATATTTAACCAAACATTGATATCAAATATTCCTTGAATGGTGATCTTATCTTGAATATATTGCAGCTCGGTGATGATCCGAGACAACATGCTAATACTGCCAATGGTTAAGATGGCAAATAACAAAACTAGTACTAATAAAACAGCGACTCCGCGATGCAGTTTGAGTTTAAGCTGAATAAAATCGACTAAAGGATCTATTAAAACCGCTATTATTGTTGCAATCACGAATGGAATTGTGTGTGGTAACACAAATCGTACGAATAAAAAAGCTAAAAAGCCAATGCCAATAACATAATAGGTAACTCTAGGAATTTTACTAAGAATATTTTTCAACACATGCCCACCCCATTACTAACTTGTCATGGATTATAGTATAACTGAACAATTCTATAATTGGCAAGCAATACTTTAGTGCACCGAAAGCACATACATTTAGCGAAAGTGGGAAATGCTGTATTAGAGATCTTGTAAGGCGGTGACATGTATGAAAATATTGGTATTAACTTGGGAGTATCCCCCTAAAGTAGTAGGGGGATTAGCTCGCGCAGTAGCGGATTTAAGTGAAGCTTTAGCTATCAAAGGGCATGACGTGCGAGTGGTTACCAGTGATTATCCGGGATCAATTGCTGAAGAAATTAGAAATGGAGTAAGAGTATATCGGGTAAGTTCACAACATCCGCAACCGCTTAATTTCTTAGATTCAGTTTTATACTTAAATTTCAATTTGATTGAGCGGGCTATTCAATTGTTGCGTGAGGGTTGGGAATGGGATCTTATTCATGCCCACGATTGGCTGGTAGGTCATGCTGCTAAGGTTTTAAAGCAAAGTATTGGTAAGCCTATGATTGCAACCATTCATGCAACGGAATGGGGACGGAATAATGGATTGCATAATGATTTACAACGTCATATTAGTGACGTGGAATGGTGGCTAACTTATGAGGCTTATGCAGTAATTTGCTGCAGTTTTTATATGTGTAGTGAGTTGCAGCGAATTTTTCAAGTACCGCAAGACAAGTTATATGTAATTCCCAATGGAGTAGTGGCGGAAAAATTTATGGAGGCTGTTCCTGATTTAACTAGTTTTAGAAATAATTACGCTACTCCAGATGAACAGATTATCTTTTTTATTGGCCGTTTAGTGCATGAAAAAGGTGTTCATGTTCTTTTGGAGGCAATCCCTAATATTTTGCGAAGGGTTCCGAATACAAAATTTGTCATCGCTGGTAAGGGGCCTTGTGAAAAAGAATTAAAGTATCGGGCGGAAGAAATGGGTATTGCAGACCGGATTCATTTCACTGGTTTTATTGATGATCTAACTAGAAATAGTTTATATAAGGTAGCAAGTGCAGCAGTATTTCCAAGCTTGTATGAGCCTTTTGGCATTGTTGCTCTAGAGGCAATGGCTGCTGGAACTCCTGTAATAGTTAGTGATGTTGGCGGTTTTGCTGAAATTGTTCAGCATGGTCGTAATGGATTAACAACTTATGCTGGCAATAGTCAATCGTTGGCTGATAATATTGTAGCGATTTTGCAAGCACCAGAATTTGCCAAAAAACTTAAGGAGCAAGCAGCCCATGACCTATTTAGTAGGTATCAATGGAGCAAAATTGCCGAACAAACGGAAGTGGTTTATGACAAGATTTTAGGCAATGCTCATGCCAATTTAGATGTTCGGGATTTGATGGGCAGGATGACTAGCCGCTTTGTTTACGAACGCTATCAACAAACAGGTAATTTTGTTGATCATGAATTGATTAGGGGGGATTACCAGTGAAAGCTGTAATTATGGCTGGCGGTGAAGGAACTCGGCTACGGCCCTTAACCTGCAACTTACCAAAGCCAATGGTTCCAGTATTGAATCGACCGATGATGGAACACATTCTCAACTTGTTGAAGAAATATCAGCTAACTGAAATTGCCAATACTTTATGGTATATGCCAGAGGTTATTCAAGATTATTTTGGCGATGGCTCTGAATGGAATGTAGCCATGCATTATTTTATAGAGGACAAACCATTGGGTACAGCTGGCAGTGTAAAAAATGCACAAAAGTTTTTGGATGAAGCTTTTGTCGTAATTAGTGGTGATTCGTTAACAGATATTGATTTAAACAAAGCAATTCACTTCCATCGTGAAAAAGGAGCCTTAGCTACATTAGTGCTTACAAAAGTGGCTAATCCATTAAGCTATGGTGTGGTAATCACTAACGAACAAGGTAGGATAACTCAGTTTCTAGAAAAACCCAGTTGGAGTCAGGTTTTTAGTGACACTGTGAATACTGGAATCTATATTCTAGAACCGGAGGTATTAAATTACATTCCCCAGGAGACTAAGTATGATTTTAGCCAGGACTTATTTCCCAAGTTGTTGCAAATGCAAGCACCGCTATTTGGATATGTGGCTGAAGGATATTGGTCCGATGTTGGCAGCTTGGAAGTCTACCGCCAGGCTCAGCAGGATTGCTTAGATCAAAAAGTAGAAATTCAAATGCCCAGAGAAATTCAACCGCAAATTTGGGCTGAAGCAGATGTTCTAATAGCTGATGATGCAGTAATTTTTGGTCCAGTTTATTTAGGTAAAGGAGTCCAGATCGGTTCAGAAGCTCAGATTGGTGCCTACACAGTTCTTGGAGATAATTCGCAAATTG
>ERZ773359.1778-NODE-1778-length-28979-cov-19.866651_pt1 | contig 28979 bp, 24 predicted proteins | sample MGYA00374955_ERZ773359 | MGnify/ENA primary metagenome ERZ773359 (study PRJEB29098, sample SAMN04486028) | biogas fermenter metagenome | study: EMG produced TPA metagenomics assembly of the Biogas fermentation microbial communities from Germany - Plant 4 DNA1...
TATCGACCACGACCTCGATCACGGCCAACGAGTCATCTCTGAGACATCCGACGAGAGCCTCGCGAAGTTCGTCCGACGTCTCCACACGATGTCCCTCCACGCCGACGGATTCGGCGAACTTTACGACATCGACCATTCCAAATGATGTCCCAGTGTTTCGCCCGAACGCCTTCTCCTGTCTCAGCCTGATGAGCTCGTACGAGGCATCGGACCAGACCACGGCCACGAACGGCGTCCCCAGCCGCCTGGCCGTCTCGAGCTCCATGCACGTCATTGCGAAGCTCCCATCACCGACCGACGCCACGACCTTTCTCTCGGGATGAACAAGCTTCGCGGCGATGGCCCACGGCACCCCGACCCCCATCGGGATCAGGCCGTTGGAGACCAGCATGGTGTGCGGCTCGTACACTGGGTATCGCTGGGCCATCCAGATGAGGTGCGCACCCACGTCGGAGATGGCGATGTCCCGCCGGCCCAGCGAGTCCCGGACCGCCTTGATGATGTGCTGCGGCTTGACCCCCCGGCCGTCCTCCCCCGGCAGCGCGGCGAGCGAGTCGTGCAGCTGCCGGCGTATGTCGGAGGCCCAGTTCGCACGCCGCGCCGGGAGGCGAGACAGCCCGGCGAGCATCTTGCCTAGATCTCCAATGAGCTCGACGTCCGGTCTGAATCCGGGGACGGTGTCGCACGGCGCCTCTCCAAGATATACGACCTGCTTTCGCCCAACATTCCAGAACTTCGGCTCGAACTCGATGAGGTCGAACCCGACCAGGATGATGAGGTCCGCCTCCGAGAAGACCTCCCGGACCGTGTCCGCGCCCCTCAGGCCGATGGTGTTGAGCGATAGGGGATCGTCATACGCCACCGCCCCGGCCCCCATCCAGGTCATGGCCGCCGGCATGTTCCAGGCGGCGACGAACGACCGAAGCTGGTGCACGGCGTCGGCGCGCAGCACCCCGGCGCCGGCGAGCACGAGGGGGCGTTCGGCCGATGCGATCAGCGAGCGCACCATCTCGACATCGCGTACGTCGGACGCATCATGCCGGCCGCCATCCTTCCACATGGTCGAGGGCGCCGCATCCGTCCCTTCCTTCAGAACGTCCTCCGGCAGCTCCATGAACACCGGGCCCGGACGCTCCCGGGATGCGAGATCGAAGGCCCTGCGCGTCAGCTCCGGTATGTCGTCGGCGTTTCGGATCGAACATGAGTCCTTGGTGATCGGCCTGAACATCGATACCAGGTCGATGTACTGCTTCCTCGGGTCCCGCTGACACTCGCGGCCCACCTGCCCGCTCATCGCCACCATCGGGTTATGGCTCAGATATGCCTCGGCCACCCCGATGACCATGTTCGAGGCCCCCGGTCCGAGGGTGGTGAGGCATGCCCCCGGCCTCCGGGTCAGTCGTCCGATCATGCCGGCCATGAACGCCGCGCTGCTCTCGTGGCGCGTCAGCACGAACTCCATGTCGGAATCGATCAGCGAGTCCATCAGGTCGAGGTTCTCCTCACCCGGGATGCCGAACACGTGGCGGACGCGCTCGTTCTCGAGGCACTTGACCAATGCGTCAGAACCCTTCATGTCATCATCGCCCTTCAACGGGTGGACATCGGCGTCGCTCTCACTTGAACACGGCGGCGCGCTCCTTGAACACCGACCCCACCGCGCGGCGGAGCGCGTCGATGACCGCCCCGCGGTCCTCCACGGGAACGATCCCGCTCCGGCGCAGGACCTCGATGGGCATCTCCCCGTACTGCGTCGCGATGACCGCGTCCATGCCCTTCAGCCTCTCCACCGTCCCTTCGATCTTGTCGCGATGCGCCGGGCCGAAGAGGGGCGCGTCCTGCAGGTCCGACACGTCGATGATCTCGCCCTCCGCGATGTCCTCCCCTTCGACCATGTAGGTGTGGAACGTCCTGGCATGGCCGAAGTGCTCGTCCACCGCGCGCCCGTCGGACGACGCCACGGCGATGCGGTAGCGCGTATCGCCCTCCATCTCGACCGCCACCTCGCTCACCTCTCCCTTCACGCGGCCGGCGCAGGTGAAGTGGGAGAACTCGGCCGAGCGGTCCTCTCCCAGGAGGCCTATGGCGTCCGCGCGGCACTGGCGGCAGTGGCGCATCTGCTTGATGTCCACCTCGCACATGTCCTGCAGCGCCTTCCTCTCCGCGGCGGTCGGCGCCCTCAGGCCCTCGAACTTCGTGCCCGGCACTGGTATGAGGGGCAGTATGTTCACGATGTACGCGCCGATCTCCTTGGCCTTCTTGGCCACCTCGGGAATGTGGTCCGCGTTGATGCCCGGGGCCATGACCACGTTCACCTTCACCAGCATGCCCGCCGCGACGGCCTTCTCGATGCCCTCCAGCTGATTCCTTATCAGCCGTTCGGCAGCCTTCTCCCCTCGAAGCACTTCGCCGTTCCAGATGACGAAGTCGTACATCTTCGCGCCGATCCTGGGATCGACGGCGTTCATCGTGACCGTCAGGAACCTGACGCCCAATTCCTTCAATCGGTCCACCTTCTCTGGAAGAGCGAGGCCGTTGGTGCTCAGGCACAGCGTCAGCTGGGGGAACTCCTTCCCGACCAGCTCGAGCGCGCGGAACGTCTCCTCGTTGGCAAGCGGGTCCCCGGGGCCGGCGATGCCGATCACGCTGAGGTACGGCACCTTCGTCAGGACGTAGCGGATCTTCTCCACCGCCTCCTCCGGCGTGAGGACCTCCGACGTGACGCCAGGCCGGGACTCGTTCGAACAATCATACCTCCGGTCGCAGTAGTTGCACTGTATGTTGCACCGGGGGGCGATGGGGATGTGCATCCTCGCGAACTTCCTGTGCGCGCACTCGTTGTAGCAGGGATGCGTGTCCAGCATCGCGTTGAGCCGCTCGTCGTCGTTCATGTGGTCCTCCGCCCTCCCCTATGTCGGCCGAACGATTTAACCCGAACGCCTGATATCGCGGACGACGTCGCTTCGATCCGTGCGGGGAGCTGGGGCGAACGGTGTGTCGTGAGGAGCGCCGGTGTTGAGACGTGAACATCGGCGGACATCGGTGAAGGTTATCTAGCATGATGGACGTTCGAGGGACGTGTTCGGCAGCGAGAATGATGCGCGCAGGCTGCTGGCGTCGATGAACCGCCACGTCCCGTCGAAGAGGCCGACCCTGGGTCAGTTGCTGGAGATGAAGGAGCCGCACTACGTCGACAAGGACGGGAACAGGTATCGCATCGAGAGGGAGGAGATAGAGCTCATCGCATCCCTTCTCGATCCCTGGGACAGCGATAGGATCAAGCTGCCCATCGTGATCATGACCGACGTCTCCGAGGGCGGCGCCTGGAAGGTCCTGGGGAAGCTGGAGGTGACCGTGGTCTCGAAGGTGGTGGGGAGGAAGCCCGAGTTCGAGGACCGCATGCGATTGTTCCACCCGCACGTCGTGGAGCTGACCAACAAGCTCCCCACGGCCGTCACCATCATGTTCTCCCCCTGATTTTCTCCGGGCGATCGGTGCCATCCGGGCGCAATCCTTAAGCGTTCCCGCGACGTGGAGAGGAAGGAGTGTCGTACATATCAGGCATCGATGGGATGGCTAGCGCCCGCACCGGGATCACGGACCTTCAGCTGAGGAACGGCACGGCGCCGCGGTGGCTGTTCAACCGGATGGCGAAGCTGGCCACCTCGATCTCCGACGTCATGATCGACGGCCTCGGGACGGAAGGGTTCCTAAGGCTGCTGGCGGACCCGTACTGGTTCCAGCTGCTCTCGGCCGCCCTCGGCTTCGATCCGACGTCATCGGGGACGACCACCGTGACGTGCGGGGCGCTGAGGAAGGCGCTGGAGGGGCGGAAGGACGTGGCCCTAGTCGGCGGGAAGGGCAAGGTCTCGCTTAGGACACCGGAGCAGATAGCCGATGCGGCCGACCTCAAGGACCTGTCGGAGGAGCTGGAGGCAAGGCTGGTCTACGTCAGCAGGATGTGCGCCAAGGTGGACAGCGCCGCCGTGCAGGACGGATATCGATTGTATCATCACGCCCTCCTGTTCGATACGGAGGGGAACTGGACCGTTATACAGCAGGGGATGGCGGACGGCGGCGGGCTCGCAAGGAGGTATCAATGGAGCTCGAGGACCGCCGGGCGGTTCGTCGAGGACCCGCACACGGCGATCCTGGGCTTCAGGACGGATGACGCGCTGGACATGACCGCGGGGGAGAGCGAGGGGTCGAGAAGGCTCGCGGTGGACCTCGTGAACGATGGTGTGGAGCATGTACGCAAGGAGGTGGTCGTCCTTGCGAAGGGGCAGACGACGATCGACGAGTGGGCCGGGGGGACGGTGAGGAAGCTGCACATGCCTCGAACCGTGAACTGGGCCGGGCTGAAGAGGGCATACGAACATCAGCCGCGGGACTACGAGGAGCTGTTGGCCGTTCGAGGCGTTGGTCCGTCGGCGGTGCGCGCGCTCGCTCTCAGCGGGGAGCTGCTGTACGACTGCTCCCCGAGCTGGAAGGACCCGGTGAGGTTCTCCTTCGCCGTTGGCGGCGAGGACGGCGTCCCCTTGCCCGCCGGCAGGTCGCTGGACGATGCCGTGGCATTGATGGAGAAGGGGATATTCGCGTCGAGCCTGAGGAAGAAGGACAAGATGGACGCGATGCAGCGCCTTAGCTCCCTTCTCCCGCCAGACGCATGCCGGTAGGAGAAAGTGTTTAGACGACCTAGCGATTCCTCCCCTGCATGGATGAAAGCCCGGAAAGCAGCGCCGAGAAGGGAAAGCTGCTCTACGTGGAGAAGGTGCCTCGCAGCCTCCGTCCCAGGCGCAAGTTCTCCGGACGAAGGTGGGCGTTCTTCGAGGCGCTGGCCCGCATCTTCGGCCTGGCCTTCGTGTTCTACGCCGCGTACCTGGTCGCCCTGACCGATCTGGGGGACATGGACAACCTGGTCGCCTTGATCGTGAGCATCGTCGGCGCGGGCGTGATATTCTACGCCACGGAGGTCATGACACCGAGATATCTCAGGAACATCATGCCGATGAAGATCTACAAGGGCGGCGTCGAGGTCTACTCGTCCCGCCTGGAGAAGCTGCTGGGGCGCCCCTCGTTCATCCCCCGCCAGGACATCAAGGGCATCGAGCTACGCCGGATGAAGGTACTGGTCGACGGGAAGTCCAAGAACCTGCCGGTGGAGATCACCTATGTCATGTCCTCGGGGAGGCGGCTCGATATGGGGCGGCGCAACGCCCTGGAGCTTGAGACAATCGTCGGCATCCTCGGCAAGGACCTGGGGATAAAGGAGCTGTGAAGCTACCCCGGGATGAGGCCCTCGGACGAAACCCTTTTCGGGCGGATCGCCGCCCCTGCTCTTTCTCTAATATATTATATCAATAAGACGAAACGGGATGGGACGGCTTCGTGTGGAACGTCGCATCGTCCCTTCGATCCGTCATGGGATGATGCGGTTTCCCCGACCCGGGACGCGAAAGATTCATTTGGAACGACCGACAATAGAGGTATCGCACCTGACGGGACTGTACCGTTACCGCCTGGTGAAATATTCGGCCGTACACGCCTACCACAACGATTAAATACTATGGCGTGTTAGCTGGGAAGGCCCGAAACGGCAGCAGTGTTTCGGGCACAGGCTTGCGCCTGTGTGACTGGCCCGGTCCGGTTCGCCGGACTCGAGCTCCTTGCCCGCCTCAAAAGGCTTATATACAACAAGCGCTTTGAGGGATAAGGCCCGGAACGAAAACAAGATGTTTCGGGTTGAATGGCAAGGGATGCCAATCTATATATACCCCTTCAGACATGAAGGGGAGCTGCGGCCAAACATGAGCTTGGTCGCAAGGAATCACGATCATGCACCCGGTTAGTGATCCTTTCCGGGGAAGTGGTTGAGAACGGCAGGATCTGGAAGATGTCCTGTCTGTTTAATGACAACCGATCATATGCAATTCGGACGTGTGTTAAGCCGACACACATAGCGGCATGCTACGCCGTATGGGGAATGGCTCGGCTCGAGCGCCGAAGAAGGTCGTGTCAAGCTGCGATATGCGCCGGGTAGTTGCAAGAAGACTATGATCCGGCGATTACCTAATGGGACTTCCTATTCTTCGGAATGCTCCGGAAGGAGCGGGAACGCGGGGGATTGAAACATCTTAGTACCCGCAGGAAAAGAAATCACACGAGATGCCGTCAGTAAAGGCGATTGAACGCGGCACAGAGCAAACCGAATCGCTGGTAGAAATACCAGCGAGTTGTGGTGTTGTGGGCCCGGATACATCTTCGCTGACCAACCCGAAGTCGCCTGGAAAGGCGCACCATAGTGGGTGATAGTCCTTTAGGGATAAGTCAGAAAGATGAGTTTCGGTGTCCCAGAGTAACGTGCGTTGGAAATCGCGCGTGAAGCTGGGGAACATTCATCTCCAACTCTAAATACGTCTCGAGACCGATAGCGCAGTAGTAGCGTGAGTGAAAGCTGAAAAGTACCCTTGACGGGAGGTTAAAAGAGCCTGAAACCATACGGTTATAAACTGATGTGGCGTGAAAGCGAAGAAGCTCGCAAGAGTGGAGCAGCGTTGCATCGTCCGTTTTGAAAAACGGGCCAGCGAGTTCTGTTCAGTGGCGAGACTAAGGTATTGAATACCGGAGTCGTAGGGAAACCAACAAGCACGCAACATCGTAAGATGCGAGGTGCGAGGTGTGCTCGCCTGGAGTCACTGGAGGGATACCCGAAGCCAGTTGATCTATGCGTGGGTAGGTTGAAGCCCCTCGAAAGGGGGGTGGAGGACCGAACCGGTAGTGATGTGCAAATCCTTCGGATAACCTGCGTATAGGGGTGAAAGGCCAATCTAAACTGGGAATAGCTGGTTCCTCTCGAAACTTGTCGCAGCAAGACCTCAGCCGAGATAGATCGTGGGGTAGAGCGACTGATCAGGTGTTTAGGCCGGGAAACCGGTCGGCATCTTGTCAAACTCCGAATCTGCGATCGTCGTAGACGCTGGGATTGAGGGCCTCTGGGGTAAGCTTGGGGTCCGTAAGGAAATGAATCCAGCCTGAGGTTAAGGTCCCTAAATACCGGCTAAGTGAAACATGAAACTGCGTCCGCAGTCTAAGACAACCGGGAGGTGGGCTTAGAAGCAGCCATCCTTTAAAGAAAGCGTAACAGCTCACCGGTCGAGATTGTGGGCCGGGAAGATGGACGGGTCTAAAGCCGGTTACCGATACCTCAGAGCACCGCAAGGTGATCTGGTAGAGAGGTGACGTGCATGGGTGGAAGTTTGGCCGTGAGGTCAAGTGGACCGTGCTCGTATAAGGATGCTGGTAGGAGTAGCAGCAAAGATTGGTGAGAATCCAATCCGCCGCAGGGGCCAGGGTTCCTCGGCAATGTTCGTCAGCCGAGGGTTAGCCGATCCTAAGACAACTCTTAATCGAAGTTGCCGAAAGGGAAGCAGGTTAATATTCCTGCGCCATGATAGTCATTGCCTAGTGGCTTAGCATCCGGATAGCTCGAGCAGGGGTGTCAATCTGTTCAAGCGTTGAAGCCTTCGGAGAACCGTAATGGTGAGAAGTAGGTGAATGCGTGAGTAGGCGGGCGCAGGCCCGCTTCGGGTGATTCCAGGTGCCAATGAAAGGGTCACTAGTTTAGGCTATTGTGTTCGTACCTAGAACTGACACAGGTGCCCCTAGGTGAGAAGCCTAAGGCGTGTCGGCGTAATCCGTGCGAGGGAATTCGGCAAATTAGCCCCGTACCTTTGGAATAAGGGGTGCCAGCAATGAGAATTGCTGGTCTCAGTAACAAGGGAGCTCCGACTGTTTAATAAAAACACAGGTCACAGCTAGTTCGAAAGGATGTGTATTGTGGCTGAAGCCTGCCCAGTGACGGTATCTGAACCTCTGTTTCAACGGAGCGAAGGACCGTTAAACGGCGGGGGTAACTATGACCCTCTTAAGGTAGCGTAATACCTTGTCGCTTAATTGGCGACTTGCATGAAGGCCCAACGAGAGCTCTACTGTCCCCGCATGGAGACCGGTGAAACTGATTGTACCGGCGCACAATCCGGTATCTTCCACCTGAAAGCGAAGACCCCATGGAGCTTTACTGCAACCTGTTGTTGTGATACGAGCCTCGATGTGTAGAGTAGGCAGGACTCGTTACCAGGGCATGCCGCTAGGCATGTTCCGAGAGGCCAATGAAACACTGCCCTTCGAGGTTCGTATCACTTACTCCTCCGGGAGGACAGCTATAGGTAGGCAGTTTGGGTGGGGCGCCACGCGCTCAAAAAGATAACAAGCGCGCCCAAAGGTCAGCTCAGGTAGGTCAGAAATCTACCGTTGAATGCAAGGGTATAAGCTGGCTTGACGCGGGTTGGGACAATAACAATCCGCGATACGAAAGTAGGGCCTAGCGAACCACTCAGCCTTCTGAATGGGGGCGAGTGATAACAGAAAAGTTACCCTGGGGATAACTGAGTCGTCGCTAGCAAGAGTTCATATCGACCTAGCGGTTTGCTACTTCGCTGTCGGCTCTCCCTATCCTGGCGGTGCAGCAGCTGCCAAGGGTGGGGTTGTTCGCCCATTAAAAGGGATCGTGAGCTGGGTTTAGACCGTCGTGAGACAGGTTTGTTGCTTTTTGGTGGAAGTGTATTGATGCCTGACGGGAAGGATCCTTTAGTACGAGAGGAACAAGGATTCGTCGCCTCTAGTTCATCAGTTGTCTGGCAAGGCAATGCTGAGCAGCCACGCGATAGTGGGTAAGAGCTGAAAGCATCTAAGCTCGAAACTACCCCGGAAAAGAGGCATCTTAGAACATCCGTAAAAGACGGGCTTGATAGGACAGGGGTGTAAGTACCAAGGTTCGCCGAGGTATTCAGCCCGCTGTTACTAACGTTCGCGCCGCTAGTGTCGGCTTAGCAGTCAAACGAATTGCGTATGATCGGGATCTTCCAATTTTACATTTTCTATATCTCTCTGGTTCAGTGTCATTTCTCACAGTTCATCAGAGCGATCGTGCCATCCGCCTTTTGCGATAGGACGGTATGGGGTAGTGAAAACTATCAATGCTGTTCTAACGATATCGCTACGGCGATGATGAGCGGTCACGATGCTTGACGATGACGTCGTTCACTCTCTCTCGATCGTATGCCGTCATCGATGTGATGCAATGGCGCCGGCCTCGATGACATGTTAGCTCTCGGCCGATCGAATAGGTCGATGTGGGCCGCGGAGATGGTGGATCAATATCCTCATGGCGCCATGACGGTCATCAACCAGTCTAGCTTGACCTGGTTGCCGAGGATGTAAGCTCCGATCTGGCAATGCATGCCTGCTGCTTCTTCATCGGTGAACAGCCTGTACTCCTTGGGACACGTCAGGTTTTCATACAATGCCATGGCCTGCCCCTTCGGCATGCTGGTATCGTTCTCCGCATCGCACACAAGGGTCGGGCAGACGATGTCGCCGGCCAGGCCCTCCATGCTCATCCTGGCGAGGGCCAGCATGTAGTCGACCGGGGTCGTTTCACCGAAGGCGTACATCCCGTGTTCGAAGGACCATCTCATGTCGGTGCTCTTCCCCATCATGTCATGGAACATCTCGTTGAACCTATCCGGCTCCGCCATCATGCCGTCGATGAACCATGCCTTCGCCTGCTCCATGGTGGAGCCGGGCGGGGCGTTCTGCAAGGCCTGCCCTCCAACGATATCGTAGACCCCGCCGTCGGCGATGAGCGCGGCGATCCGATGCTCGAACGCGGCGGCGCGGGGTGCCAGGTATCCGCCAAGACTGATACCCCACAGGGCGATGCGGTCCTTGTCCACGTCCGTCCTGGCCTCCAGGTGATCGATCACGGGCGTCACCACGTTCTCCCAGTCGGCGCGGAAGTGCAGTCCCTGGACCCTCAGCACCTCCCCTTGTCCAGGGCCCTCGAACGTGAGCACGTTGTACCCCCGCTTCATCGCTGCCAGGGCATAGGGGTACAGTTCCTCCTGGGTACCGTCGAAGCCGGTATGCACGATGATGGTCGCCCTGGGCGTCCCCCCTCATCGACCTTGTAGAAGTATCCGGGCAGGGTGGTCCCCTCGTACGCTATGCTCACGCGTTCGAAGTCTACCCCCGACAGCTGGAGGCTCTGCACGAAGAGGTCCCTGCTCTCTCCCCACAGGTACGGTATCCGGGGGTCCTGCGGGTTGCCGTGCAGGTAGAACTCGGCTGCGCGGAAGTATGTGCTTGCACGCAGATAGGACTCCGCCGCGCTGATGTTGTGCCCCCTCGCCAGGGCTTCATCCCCCATCTTCTTGACGCGCTCGGCGGTGGCGGTCCATTCCCGGCACCAGCTCTCGAAGTCCCTCTCCACGATCCTTTGAGCGGTCTGCACGCATTCCCCTATATCCGCGCCCCCGTACACCGAACAGCCCATGGTCCGCATGAACTGGAAGGAGAACGAGGGGTCCTTGAAGACATAACCATCGGTGTTGACCATGACGACCCTCTCCTTGGGCGGCTGGAGTGCGAACGCGGCGAGGATGAGTGTTGCGGCGACAAGCACCGTCATGATGCTCATCATCACCTCCTTCGCACCGGGGCTAGGGACTGGAACCCGATCGTCGGACATCGATCCCCATCGAGGATCGTTTTTTTCTTATTTTTATCATTTGTTGATCGATGACCGATATGCCTCTAACGAAATGACCATGATGTGCGGTCCATCCATATGCACGGTCGACGGACGGACCCCATGGTATTAGGATCAAGGAACGCGTGGTGCCGATCTTTCCCACGTCCGTGCGATGCGAGCATGGGGGCTACTGGCCTCCTATAAGGACCTACCGCCCTGGCTTGCCCCTCCGGCATGGGTCCAGCGGTCGTCGGACCCGATCCGTATCACGATGGGCCGACCGGGAACATGACGTCCGGCCCCCGGCGATGGTGGGAGGTCAGCATCGTCCGACGTTTCGGTCGCTTGCATGCCTCGCAGAACGCATCCGACAAACGTGCCAGATATTTTTATTCGTTCGTCACTTTTCAGGAAAGACTATATAGGCGCATCATCTACCGAACCAGCGATGACCATCCATATGCTCCAGGGAGCGGGGTATGATTCTAATTGCTATCTCGTCACTGGGGAAAGGCCCATACTGGTAGACACGGGTACTGGCATCAACCATCGCCGCCTGGTGGGGCGGATCGATGAGGTGGTCGGTGACAGGAGGGTGGACATCGTCCTTACGCATAGGCACTACGATCATGTCGGAGGAGCGCGCCGCATGGCGGAGGCGCTCGACGCCGAGGTGATGATGCATCCGCTCGACGCTGCCCCGGTCAGGGAGGGCAGCTCCGAGGGGACCTCGGCCAACATCTTCGGAGAGGTGTTCGAGGCGGTGGAGGTATCCGACATCGAGGATGGCCACGTCATCGACACCGGAGATCACGTTTTCACGGTCCTGCATACCCCTGGCCACTCGGTCGGGGGGATATGCCTCTATGAGGGGGAGACAGGCATCCTCATCTCGGGAGACACGGTCTTCGCGGACGGTGTCGGGAGATGGGACCTGCCCACGGGAGACGTCGCATCCCTAGCGGCGTCCATCAGGAAGCTCGCCGACCTGCATCCGGTGGATCTGTACCCGGGGCACGGTCCGTGTGTCAGGGGGAGAGCCCATGAACGCATGGGAATTGCCTTGAGGTATCTGGGGGAAATCTAATGGAGATCATAAGAGCGAAGGAGGAAGGTGGGGTCCCCACGATCCCCGAATCGGACAAGAAGCGCATACTGGCGGAACTGTCGGCCGGTCGACTTATAGTCTATCCGACCGAGACCGTCTATGGACTGGGCTGCGACCCGTTCGACGAGACGGCCGTGAAGAGGGCGTTCATGGCGAAGCGCAGGCCGTTCGACATGGCCATGTCGGTGGTCGTCAGCAACCTTCCCATGATGGAGGAGCTTGGCATCCTGGACGACAAGGCGCGGAAGCTGGTGAAGAAGTTCATGCCTGGTCCGCTGACCCTCATCGTCAAGAAGCGGCCCTCTGTCCCGGACATCCTGACCGCGTCGACGAACGAGATAGGGGTGCGAATACCCGACCATCCTCTGGCCCTCAGCCTCATCGATTCGTTCGGGCCGTTGGTCACCACATCTGCGAACATCCACTCTCACAAGAGCCCGATCACCTGCCAGGACGCCATCGACGATCTCGGCGCCACGGTCAGCATATACATCGATGCCGGGCCGTCAAGACTTGGTAAGCCGTCGACCATCGTTCAGCTGATCGATGATGAGATGACCATCATTCGGCAGGGAACCATCACGAGGGAACAGATAGAGGCGGCTCTGAATGAATGAGGAAGAACTCGCCGCCCTGAGAAGGGCCGGGGCCATCGCTCGCGAGGCCAGGGACCTTGGGGCGAGCATGATAGGAGAGGGAGTGTCCCTCCTCGAGGTCGCGGAGGAGGTCGAATCGCGGATCATCTCCCTGGGCGCCAGGCCGGCGTTCCCCTGCAACATCAGCATAAACGAGGTCGCGGCGCACTTCACTCCCCGGACGGGGGATAAGATGAAGTTCGCCAACGGCGACCTGGTCAAGCTCGACGTGGGCGCGCACGTCGACGGGTTCATCGGCGACACCGCGGTGACGGTCGAGGTCGGGACAAGGAACTGGACCAGTCTGATCGAGTCGTCGGCCAAGGGCCTCGCGGTCGCCGTGGAGATGATCGGTGAAGGCGTGCTGCTCAACACCGTGGGCGGGGCGGTCGACCGTGCGATACGCAGCAACGGCCATGTGCCGGTGGCGAACCTGACGGGCCACTCGATGAAGCGGTACAACCTTCATGCCGGGATCAGCGTGCCCAGCTACGATGATGGCAACGTCGTGAAGGTGCCCGGGGACGTGGTGCTCGCGGTCGAGCCGTTCGCCACCAACGGGGCCGGGCAGGTGAAAAATTCAAAGCCCGGGAACATCTATCGTATCATGCGTGAACGGGAACTGCGCGACAAGGCCGCGGCCGAACACTTCCAGCTCCTCAAGGAGAACTTCGGCACCCTGCCGTTCTGCGAGAGATGGGCGACCGCCCTCGATCCCAAGGCATCGGTGCACCTCCGGATGCTGGTCCGACATGGCCTGGTGTTCTCATACCCCATGCTCGTGGAGGTCCGGGGCGGGAAGGTATCGCAGAAGGAGCACACCGTGGTGATACACGATTCCAGGGCAGAGGTGACGACTCAATAAGGGGCAAGAGTAAGGAGGGAGGGTGCCGACCTCTTCAGAATCTGTGGGTGGTTCGAATCTGGAGGAATAGTGAACTTATACGGCACCACTCCCTTGCCTGCAGGATACAGGCGCTCTAATATAGGGTTTTATATATTAGTAGTTTTCGCGCTTTCGTCATGCTGGCCATTTGATGTTTCGGCAGGCCAGATGCCGACCGGCCTGCCGTCCGGGGCGAGGATCCGTTCGGGCTCACAGCCTGGCCTTCAGGTCCTCGAACATTGCCTGGGTGTCCTCCACGGTCGAGAGGTTGAAGGCGAGTATCCCTCCGGAATGGCGCACGACGATGTGCAGCGGGACGTCGTTGTATGATGCCAGGACATAGCGGCCGAACTCGTCGTTATTGAAGTTGCCGCTGCGTATGTTGGTGCCTCCGAAGCCACCGACGCGGCGGCCGATGTCGAGATCGTCCCTCAGCTCGACCGAATCGATCTGATCGTACGGTATGAGCTTGTTCACCATCGGGGCATCGACCTTGAGGCCATCGTCCTGGAGGGAGGCGTCCACTCCTCCCGCCGGGGCGACGAGGACGAGCACGATGACGATCACGGCCGTGATTATCGCTCCAAGCACCAGCAATGCATAGAGGGTCTGCCTCTCGCGCTTCTTGTCCTCCTCGGTGCGGAGCAGCTTGGGATCGGTCGCTCCTTCCTTCAGGAATCGGCCGCCGGTGTTCATGTACACTATGCCGCCGATGATGATCGCCATGCCGGCGGAGAGAAGCACCCAGAAGGGCCATGCCTCCGTGAGCAGGAATATCGATTCCATCGCCAGCAGCATCAGGATTACGCTGAAGAAGACGAGCTTCCCGACGAACTTGGCCAGCCTCTCGGTGTCGTACTGCTCTCGAACATGGCGGGGGGACGTGTTGTAGCCCGCGATGAACATGGCCCCCTTCCCGGTCAACCACATGTATGCTGACAGGGCGATGATGGGGAACAAGGTGAAGAGCAGTATGGACTGGAACGTGATATCGATCGCGTCGCCACCGTCAAGTATCATCAGGCCGGTCAACGCGGCGGGGATCAGCAGCCCCGCTGCGATCAGCAGGATGAGGATCCTCTTGTCTCTATCCATGCATGCCAGAATCGCATCCCTGTTCTTTACCTTATCTTCATCCGCTCGTCGGAGCTTCCGACCCCAGTGCTCGAAGGCGGGCTGGGCGATGTGCTAACCTTTAATTAGGAATGTGGCTTTACGAAACCCGTCAGGCGAGGGTAGCCAAGCCAGGTCAATGATGAGACGACTCATCGGCCAAAGGCGACAGACTCAAGATCTGTTCCTGAAGAGGTTCGCCGGTTCGAATCCGGCCCCTCGCACCATCCTTCCTCGACCTATGGACGTCCCCATCGTTCCTTTTTTCATGCCGTGAGGTCCATCCCTGTTGGACATCATCGGTCCGGAAGGTCCTTCATCATCTGCGAACGGGGCCTTCGCCTTCTGCACCCTGACCACCGTCACCATACCCGACAATGTCGCAACGATAGGCAGCGAGGCCTCCTATTATTGCATCTATCTGGAAACCATCACGATCGGAAATGGTGTCATCAGCATCGGGGACCGTGACTTCTATTGTTGCTGGGGCCTTGAGTCCGTCACCATTCCCGACAGTGTGACCATGATCGGTGGCGAGGCCTTCGCCTTCTGCGACGGCCTGACATCGGTCAAGATGGGCAATGGTGTCACCACGATCGGTAACCATGGCTTTGCGAAATGCTATGCTCTCACATCCGTCACCATCCCGGCCAATGTCACATCCGTCGGGATCGGCGCCTTCTCCGATTGCGATTCACTGGCATCGATCGATGTCGACCCGAACAACCCCAACTACGCCAGCATCGATGGGGCCCTATACAACAAGGAATGCACGGTCCTGATACAGTGCCCCGGTGGAAGAGGTGGGGAGTACACGATCCCGGATGACGTGGAAAGGATAGGGGATGAAGCCTTCCTCGGATGTGAAGGACTTACATCGATCATCATCCCTGGAAGCGTGACCGTCATCGGCGATTACGCCTTCTACTACCGTCCATCCCTGAGGGCCATGGTGTTCCATGGCGACGCTCCGACGATCGGGTCATATTGGATGGAAGGATACGGCAGCGGGCTGATGGTATATCATTACGAGGGAGCGACCGGTTTCGACGGTCCGGACTGGGAGGAGTTGCCACTGAGGATGATACCCTCTCCGTCCATCGTCATCACTGGTCCGCAAACCGACGAGTACATTTCTACATCGAGGGTGGTTGTGAAATGGACATCTCAAAATGCCACGAGAACGGAGATCAGCATAGATGGCATGGGGTGGGAGGAGGCCCATGGCAACGGCCGTGAGGTAACGTTGGCCGATGGACCTCGTCTCATAAAGGTCCGCGTCACCGATGGGTTCGGAAGGACGAACGAGACCTCAGTGACCTTCACCATAGACACGATCGCGCCTGAGCTGTCCATAGTATCTACTCGGGACGGGGCGTACATCGACTCAGGCGATGTTTTGGTCGAGTATAGCGCCACCGATGATGGTTCAGGCGTCGCTTACTACCGTTGCCGCATCGACGGCAGTGATTGGTCTGCTAGCACGACGGATCTGTCCCATGTCTTCGATGGCCTCTCCGATGGCATCCACGTGGTCGAGGTCAGAGCATTCGACCGTGCCGGTAACCATGCGGAGGTATACGTCACGTTCACCGTCGACACCGTCGCGCCTGAGCTGAACATCATATCGCCAGGGGATGGCGACATCCTCGATTCAAGTGATGCGAAGGTCGAATGGTCGGCAACCGACGTGACCTCCGGCCTGAAGGAGTTCATGTACCAGCTTGACGACGGTCCGTGGACAAGCACTGACATGGTCAACGGTACCGAGCTCGTCGGACTCTCGGATGGGACCCACGCCCTCCGTGTAAGGGCCTATGACACGGCTGAAAACGTCGCCGAGACGAACGTCACGTTCACCGTCGCCACTCCCTCGCCGCCAGGTAGGGGCCATGATAATGTTCCTCTTGTCATCAGCATAGGGGGAATGATCGGGATCGCGACCGCACTAGGGGCGTTGCTGCCCTCCAGACGGCCGTGAGAAGTTCGGAATGATGAGAGAGTTCGATCGGCCGAGGGGCGACGGTCGGTGCGCCACCTTCGGCGATCGAGCTCTAGAACGGTCCGGCGAAGAGGCCCAGCTTCCTTGCGACGCTCTTGAGGTCCAACCCTTCGTCCGAGGGATCGAGGCCGGTCCATTCGAACGGGTCGGTGAGAACGCACACCCCGCTGTCGTTCAGGACACCCAGCCCAGCGGTCCTAGAGTCGTCGACGATCTTCTTGTCGGGGAACAGTTCGGTCATGGCGGCCCGGGCCTCCTGGCAGGCAAGCGGGATGATGACGTCGATCTCGTCATATTCGCCGTCGGCGACCCACTTCTCCTTCCTGACGCGGATGCCGTCATAGTAGCAGGAGGCCGGCATCAACTCCTCCTTCCTGACGTCGAAGCCGTCGGAGCGCAAGCGCGATGCCAGCTCCTTCATCGACTCCTCCCCTCCGAATCCGTGGCTGGCCTTCGCACATGTGTTGCAGGACCAGACCGCTATGCGGGCGCCCTTCTCGATCAAGCCCTTCAGTTCATCGTAGGTCATGGTCCTGAGGGAGGCGATCATCTGTCACACCTCGAAGCAGGGGACCCGTCCTCGCGGATCCCGGGGAACGCCTTTCCGACCTCGTCCTGATATCCGGGGTACGGACTCACGAGGACGCTGCCCTTCCTTGACGAATCATAATAGCCTATGCCCAGGGTCACGTTGGTCGACAGCACCTTCTTTCCCTGGAAGAGCCTCCTTGCTGCCCTGCAACCGGAGACGCATGCCATCATCAGTACGGTGTCCACGCCGTCTGGCAGATCGACGCCTCGGAGGTCGGACAATATGCATGCTTTGGTCACGATATGGGAGGAGACGACGTTGAAGCCGTCGGAGATGAGGCTGGTCCTCATGGAGGACATCGCCCTCCGTCCGCCGGTCTGGCAATAGTTGGCGCAGCTGTTGCAGGCCACGATCGCCACCTGTTCGCTCCCATTGAGCTCCTTGACGATCCTGTCGTACGGGACAGGTCTCGAAACGCTTACCATCTTCACTCCGCGGCACGATAGAACATCATGCTCGTTAAGCGTTTCCGATTATTCAGCTGATATTAGAATTCGACGGCTGACCTCCTCGTCCCCCATCAACGTTCATGGGGTTCCCGGATGTCCCCGCTCGGGAGGATCTGGTCGGCCTCCCCTCGCTCGTAGGCGAGGTCGAAGAGCACGTCCCGCAGCAGCCACGTCTCGTTCTTGAAGCCTATCTCCTCCGCCAGCCGGAGCGCCTCGTTCTCCATCGCCGCCGTCGCCTTCTTCAATTCGTACGGATCGTGAGGCCATGCGATGGCGGCCCGGTGGTCGAGCACCACGTGGCACAGCTCGTGCACCACCACTGCACGCAACACATCGTCGTCCAGCTCCAGGACGCCTCGGAGGAACACCACGTACGTCCTCCTGTCGCCCGGTCCGGACGGGCGCACCTCTGCGAGAGGGGGCGAGGACCTCGAGAGGACCGGCTGCACGTGGAAGCGAACGTCGCGCTTCCCCGATTCGAGGATGTCGAAGAAGTCGGCGGGCAGCCGTGCGATCGCATCGATGAGCCTTGGCATCGCCGCATCCCGCGAGTATATCGAGGGGCGGCTCGTCTGGCGGGCGAGGTCGTCCTGGGACTCGAACGTCGTCCTCTTCTTCAGGTATGCGGCGGCGCGGTCCTTGCCGACCGGGGTGTCATCCCTCTCGGGGGGAGGCCACACCGTCGGCGCCGCCTCCCTCGCCTCTTCGATGCGGGCGTCCAGCGTATGCATCCCTCTTCCTGCGCGCGGGCTCATGGGACCTCCGATCAACATTGCCCCTACCGGGTCATATACTTTCAGCCCACGTCGATGCGACATTCGCAGACGGTCCGCCGGTCCGCGTCATCGCAGGGACGGGGTACCAAAAACACCTTATCAGTGCTCAAGCTCATCACCCGGCCATGATATCACAGCGTGTCAGGTCCATCAAACCTTCCGGAATAAGGGCGATGTTCGAGATGGCTACCAAGGACTCCATCAACCTGGGCCTTGGCGAGCTCGACCTGGAGCCCCCGAAGGAGGTGACCGATGCGCTCAAGCGGGCGGTCGATGAAGGGCGGAATCGTTATGGCCCGACGAAGGGGATCGACGAGCTGCGCTCTGCCGTTGCGGGCAAGGTCTCCAGGTACCGCGGCGATCTGACGATGGAGAACGTGATGATCACCTGTTCAGGGACGCAGGGCACGATGGCCGCCTACCAGACGTTGTTCGATCCGGGCGACGAGATACTCGTCCCCGAGCCCGGTTTCGTCCTCTACGAGCCGGATGCCACGCTGGTCGGGGCAAGGCCGGTGCCGTATGGCATGACCGAGGGGACCTTCATGCCCGACATCGAAGACATCATGGCCTCGATCGGGCCGAAGACCCGCGGGCTCGTCGTCAACTCTCCGTCCAATCCTACTGGAGGCGTCATGGACAGGGAGACGTTCGACGCATTGTGCGACATCGCCGAGGACCATGACCTGTGGATCATCTCCGACGAGGTGTACGAGGACTTCCTGTACGATGGGGCGGTGCATCACTCGTTCAACGAGAGGATCGAGAGGGCGGTCGTGCTGAACTCCTTCTCCAAGTCGCTCGCGGTGCCCGGCTGGCGCCTGGGGTACCTGACCGCGTCGGCCGAGCTGGTGAACGAGATCGCGAAGATGCAGTATCACCTCGTCGCCGCCCCCCCGACCCCGCAGCAGTACGCCCTGGCGGCCTCCTTCCATGTCCAGCAGCGCTTCCTCGACGAGGTCGTTCCGCTGTTCGACCGGCGGAGGGCGCTCATGGCCAAGCTGCTGAACGAGATCGACGGCTTCCAGTGTCCTACGCCCAGGGGCGCCTTCTATGCCTTCCCTTCGTATGACATGCCCATACCGTCACATGAACTGGCCATGCGGATCGTCAAGGCAGGTGTCATCGCTGCCCCGGGGACCGCGTTCGGGGCCAAGGGGGAGGGGCATCTCCGATTCTCCTATGCCGCTTCGGAGGAGAGCATCGTGAAGGGGCTGGAAATCGTGAAGAAAGTCGTGGAAGGCCAAGGTCGAGGATGAGGCGCGCGGCGGCGGACGGATTGAAGTTAAATACGGGCTTATACATCATTCGTCTTGGCTCCGGAGAGGCCAGCGCGGCCACGCGGGGTAATGAGCTCGAGGTGAACGCATGAAGGGCGCGACAAAGAGGACCAAGCCCGCTGCCAAGAAGGAGCGGAACGAACCGGAGAAGAAAGAGGTCGTGACCGAGGACCTTCCCTCTCCGGAAGAGATAGTGGAGGACCTCGACAGCATAGCCGAGCAGGTGATCTTCGGCAAGAACAAGGCTCGCACATACGCGTTGCGAGAGGTGTGGTATCCAAGTCTCAAGGACATCATCGCCGATCCCACCGTGCCGGAGGATGCCAGGGAGGAGGTCATGTTCCTCACGTTGACCAACGCTCTGCTGGACATGCTGATGGACGTCGTCCCGAAGGAGATGGCCCTCACGTTCGCGCGAAATCTGGACGATTATCTCGCGGTGACCCTGGTGAACAAGGAGTATGGTGTAGACCTGCTCAAGTCCTTCCAGAAGGAGTTCACGGAAGCCATGGGGAACAACTTCCATTCAGAGGAGAAGCTCATGGCCGCCCTCCAGTCCTTCGAGGACGAATGGTGGGACGCGCCAAGGGATGAGATCGGGGGCAAGAGCCCCAACGAGGCCCTGGACGAGATGGCGCAGAAGTATGATCTTTGAGCGCCTGACAGGCGCTGGTCTGGCAGTGTGACGGATGAGGGCACCTCAACGCTCGATACTGGTACTGTCAGCCGCATCCTTCTTCTCCATGATGGGGATGAGCATCGTCTCCCCCGTCCTACCAGATTACGCGCTGAGCTTCGGCGTCCCGTTCGCGCTCGCCGGTCTGCTCATTTCCGGGTTTGGTCTGGCGCGCCTCTTCATCGACATCCCGGCGGGGATGCTGTCGGAGCGCTTCGGCGCGAAGCGCTTCATGCTTCTCGGCCTGGCCATAATAGCGGTGTCATCGCTCATCGCGGGGTTCGCCGGCAACTACGCCGTCCTGCTGGCCGCCCGTGTGCTAGAGGGTGCGGGGTCGGCCATATACACAACGACCTCCCTCACCGCGGTGTCCCGCCTGTCCCCGAAGGAGAAGCGGGGGATCAATCTCAGCCTGTACACGAGCATGTTCCTGATCGGGACGATGATCGGTCCGGTGGTGGGCGGCCTGGCCGCGGAACACTTCGGCCTGGGGGCGCCCTTTACCGTGTATGGACTGTTCGCATCCTTCTCCTTCGTGCTGGTGTGGAAGACCATCGGGAAGGAGGAGGTGGTCGATCCCTCCTCCGCCATTCGTCCGAGGGAGCTGCTAAGCATCCTTCGCAAGCGCGACATCCTGACGATAAACCTTGCCAACGTCGGCGTGTTCGTGGCCCGTCAGGGCGTTCTCAACACCATCGTCCCCCTGTACGCCCGACTTAACCTTGGACTGGCGCTCAGCGAGCTGGGCGTGGTCCTGTCGGTAGGCGCCCTGGCGAACCTTCTAACGATATTGATGTCCGGATCGTTGAGCGACCGCCATGGGAGGAGACCGTTCTTCCTCGCAGGGCTAGGCCTGACCGCCTTGTTCATCGCGCTAGTACCGTTCACCACTGACCTGGTGCAACTGTCGGCCGTCGTCGTCGGCCTGACGCTCTCGATGGGCCTTGCCGGCCCCATGGCCGCCTGGCTCACCGACGTGGTGGGCCCCGGCGAACTGGGCGGGGCCATGGGAGTGTTCAGGACGATGGGGGACTTCGGCTACGTGGTAGGGCCGGTCGCACTGGCCGCGCTGGCGGGCACGGGTGGCTCCGTGGCCTCCACGCCGTTCTTCCTGGCCGCCGCGGTCATATTGCTATTGACCCTGCCGTTGATAAGGACCAGCGACCCCGCCGCCGCGCGGGCCCGTCGTAGGCGGAAGGACGAGAGCTGTTCATGAAATGCGAAAAATGTGTGCATAAGACGTTTAGAGGGTCCTGATCGGTTCCTCCTCCCTGCGGTTCCTCTTACGAGGCCGATCACCGGTATGGTTCCACATGTGGAGGCTCCATTGCGGCTTCAGGTCCTTCATACGCCTAGCATGGTTCACCACGGCATTCTTGGACCGACTGTACCAGTCGGCATCCTCGGCCGTACATCTCTTCTCGTCCCGGGGTTTGGACAGGGCATATTGGCGCACGTCGCAGAGCATTATCTCCCATGCATCCTCCTCTGAGGAGTTCTGCAGGAAGTCCCTCAGCCTGCTGACCTCCTTGGCATAATGGTCCATGGCGTGGGAGGGATCGTCGAAGACCTTCCAATCCACTATCTGACCGTTCAAGGTGGTCACTACCGCGCTTCTATCATCTGTCATTTCAACACCCCTTCACTAAACGGTTTAAAGTCATTTGCGAACGGTTCCTATATCAATGTTATCTCAAATGGTAAAAAGTTCACATATGATATCCGGAACCCTTGCAAATCGTTTAATGAAAGAACGATGATGGCCCGGCGATGCCTGTAGTCTCCGCCCCTGGCAAGATCATCCTGCTGGGTGAACATGCCGTCGTGTTCGGCAAACCGGCCATAGCCATGGGCATCGATATGCGCCTGACATGCAAGGTGGCGGAGGGGAGGAGCAACATGGTGAACGGGCAGCCGCTGAGCGATCGCTACCATTCCTACATTGCGGTTGCGATACGAGACCACTGGGACGGCGGGCCGCTGAACGTCACGGTCGATTCCGAGATCCCTACCGGTTCCGGCCTCGGCTCCTCCGCCGCGCTGTCCGTGGCCCTGCTAGGCGCCATGTCCGCGATGAGGGGCGGGATCGATGAGGAGGGCGTCGCCAGGGCAGCGTTCGACGTCGAATCGAAGGTACAGGGAAGGGCAAGTCCCCTTGACACGTCGGTCAGCTGCCATGGCCATGGCGTCTACATCGATTCCATCGAGGGGGAGGGATTGCTGTGGCATATCGAACGGGATGTCCGGCAGTGGTACGTCCATCACTGCCAGGTCCCCGACCTCACCTTCGTCATCGGCTTCACCGGCGTCCGGGCGCCCACCGGCCCCCTGGTGGCGAAGGTGAAGAGGTATGTCGACAGGACACGCTTCGCTATGGAGGTGGTCGATGAGATCGGGACCATCACTGAGGAGGGGGCAAGGCGGCTGAGGGACCGCGACGTCGTCGCTCTCGGCGGACTGATGACAAGGGACCACAACCTGTTGACCATCCTCGGGGTGTCATCGCCGGAGCTGCAGAGGCTGGTGGACGCGGCTCTCCCCTATTCATACGGCGCCAAGCTCACGGGGGCGGGCGGAGGGGGCAGCATGATAGCGCTGACCGACCGTCCGGAGAAGGTCGTCGAGGCCATCCAGAGGAGGGGCGGGACACCATACGTCGTAAGGACGGGCGTCGACGGCGTGAGGGTGGAGGGCGATTGAAGGAGAGATGGATCGCCCCATCGGTCCATTATCTGGATCCAGTTCTCCTGAGGATAATGATATATAGTGATCATACCATCCATAGTTGGATGATACATCCAACATATCTGGTTGGATGGCACCATCTGCAAGGTCCGTAAGGCCCGTTCGCCCGCGCCATGACAATGGGACGATCTCCGTCCCGCATGCTCGCACCTCCTACTTCCTCTTTCCAAGCCGGCGCGGCGGGCGGGCACGGACATCATTTTGCCGCGCGCCGCGACATATGATCGGCCTCTGCGATGTCGATGAACTCGGTATGAACGTGAAAAAAGAAGGAAAAGGAAGTGGAAGGGATTTAGGCGACCTTTTCTGCTCAGATCAGGTCCTCGAACTCCTTGACCAGTTCGGGGTAGGTCTCCTTGACCGCGGCAAGTAGGGTTTGCACGGTGATCCTTTCAAGGTCGACCTTGCTCACCGCCTCCACCAGCATCTCCAACGTCTCGTCGGGGAGGGTGATGAGCTTCTCCTTGGCCATCCAGTCGCGCCACAGGCCGTTCTCCATCTTCGCCCTCCAGTCATCCTCGTATTCCTGGAGCATGCTCTGGGAGAAGTCCTTGGCCTTGGCCGCCTTCGCGAGCACCTTTCCGGCGAACATGCCGGCGTAGCAGCTGTTCGCGATGCCTCCGCCGGTGATGGGGTTGATCATGCGGGCGGCATCACCCACGAGGAGGAGGTTGTCCATGGTGACGGAGTCGAGGGGTGCGCACACCGACACCGCCCCGGAGACCGCTTCCAGGGGCTGGCCGTTCTTCAGGCGGGGGTCGTTGGCGATCCACCTGTCAAGGTACTCCTTGACCTCGCCCGGCTTCTTCAGCCTGGTCAGGAGGACGCCGAGGCCGACGTTGGCCGTGTTCTCATCCTTGGGGAAGATCCATGCATAGCCGCCGGGGGCGATGGAGCCGAGGAGGAACTCGGTGAAGTCGGGATCATAGTCGATGTTCGTCATCCTGTACTGGTAGCAGGTGATGATGTCGGTAGGCTTGAGGCTGGTGTCGATTCCGGCCCATCGGCCGACCTGCGACTCGAAGCCGTCCGCGCCGACTACGCAGCCTGCCCTTATCTCCACAGGCTCACCGTGGCTGACAGCCCTGACGCCTGCGATCTTTCCGTCCTCCATGATTAGGGAGGTGGCCGCGGTCTTGAGCATGATCCTGGCCCCGGCCACCGCCGCGTCGCGTGCAAGGGCCTTGTCGAAGAACACGCGGTCCACGACGAAGCCCACCTCGTTGCCCGCCTTGCTCTCGTCGAGCATGACATGATACTTTCTCGACGGCGAGACTATCTTGGCGCCCTTGACCTTCCTGGCCACCCACTTGGGGTCGACGGTGATGCCCACCCTGTCAAGCCAGGAGCGGGAGATACCCTCGCCGCATCGGATGGGGGAGCCGATCTCCGGCCTCTTCTCTATCATCATGACGTCCGCTCCGCCAAGGGCGGCCCATTTGGCGGTCATGGAGCCGGCGGGCCCGGCGCCGACCACGACGACATCACACTCTATGGTCCTCATCTCATTCCTCCCTGGTGATGGCGCCGACGGGGCAGACCTTTATGCAGCGTCCGCACTTGTTGCAGGCCTCTCCGAAATCAAGTATGAAATCGTTCATGAATATCGCGTTCTGGGGGCAGGAGCCGACACAGGCTCCGCAATGGTGGCATCTCTCTGCGGATACTTTCACTAGATCACCTCAGGTATACTCGTCCCCCTTGGTCTTCCTCCATTCCTCCAGGGGGACGGAGAACTTCTTCTCTATCTCCGTGCGGTACGTGGGACCGCCGTTGTAGGCGCAGAAGGGAATGATCCTCCCATCCGGAACGACATAGTGGATGGCGCAGCGCTTGACCCTCTCGATGTCATAGTTGTAGTCGTCCTGGAAGTGCATTGAGCTGATGAGCATCATGTTCCAGGAGAACTTCGCCAGACCGTCCTTGGTCTTGTTGTTGACCACGTTGCCCAATGTCTCTATGAACTGGTTGACGGTGAGGCCGTCGGGGATCTTGCTCTCGTCCATGCGGTCCTTAAGGATCTTCCGGGCCTTCAGAAGGGACAGCTTGGGGAAGGTGGATGACGACGTCTTCTTGGCCAGATCGTATATGTCGGACATCAGGCCGTCCACGTCGACGAACTGGGTGAGGGGCACGACATCCTCCTTTTCATTGATGAACCAGTAGGTCGCCATGCCGCAGTGGGGGTGGGTGGTGAACGCCACCTTGTACTGGTGCAGGATGGTGGAGGCGTAGGCGGAGATGGGCACCACGGACGGTACGGGGAACCAATCCTCCTTGCTCGCATATCCCGTCTGCTTCCCCACGTCCTCGATGAGGTCAGGTATGGTGTACCTCCCTTCCTCCCTCTCCTTCTGATCTATGCGTCCGGTGAAAGCGACCGGCTGGAAGTTCACTCCCCTGACCACGTCGCGGTTCTTGACGGCGAACTTGACGATCTCGCCGACCTGGTGGTCGTTCAATCCCCTGACGATGGTCGGGACCAGCACGATGGAGGGCCGCTTCTCGGTAAGCTTCCTGACGTTCTCGATGGCCTTCATCTTGACGTCGAGCAGCTTCCTGCCGCGGGTCTTCATGTATATGTCATCGGTCATCCCGTCGAACTGCAAGTATATCGTGTTGAGACCAGCCTCGGCGCAATTCCTGGCGAAATCTGGGTCCTCGGCCAGCTTGATGCCGTTGGTGGCGGCCTGTATCTGGGCGAAGCCGAGCTCCTTGGCCTTCCGGATGACGTCGAAGAAGCGGGGGTAGATCGTCGGCTCCCCTCCAGAGAACTGGATGGCAGGGGTGGGCACGGGGCGCTCCTCCCTCAGCTTCTCCATCATGAACACGACCTCGTCATAGGTCGGTTCATACACGTAGCCGGCCTGGTTCGCGTTGGCGAAGCAGATCGGGCAGCGCAGGTTGCAACGGTTGGTCAGGTCGAGGTTTGCCAGGGATGTGTGGGAGGTGTGCAGGTTGCACAGTCCGCAATTGTCCGGGCATGTCTTGGCGTCCTTGATGAGGGGATTGCTCACCCCTATGCCATCATACGCGTACTTCTCGGCCTTGAGGAACAGTTCGACGTCAGACCAGTATATGTCAGTGATGCTGCCGTGCTCTGGACAATCCTTGTCCATCAACACCTTGCCGTCCTTCTCGTATATCCGAGCAGGCACGACCTTCTTGCATTCGGGGCAGAGGGACTGCGTGTCCTTGGGCAGCCCCTTTTGGAGAACACTATCCTTAGCTATCATGAAGAGCCATCCCTTTGAAGGCGGTACAGTGTGGAATAATTTAATACTATTGTAGCTTATTTAGCTACAAGGTATGCCATGGAAGTCGTCGACCTCTTGATGCTGGATGAAGCCGAGATCAAAGTTGAGAAGGAGGAAATTCTGTCTCTTTTGAAGCGCATCGGGTTCACGGATTACGAGTCCCGTGCATACCTTGCCCTGGTGATGCGTTCCCATGGAACGGCGGAGGACGTTGCGGACGTCGCCGACATACCGCGCACCTCGGCATACAAGGTTCTGGAGTCCCTCCGCCGCCGGAACATGATCATATTGCAGGAAGGGCGCCCCGCCGTGTATTATCCGGTGCCTCCGAGGGAGCTGAGGGACAGGATGATGGCCGAGATGGACAGGGCGATGCACAAGCTCGAGCGGCTGGAGGGCATTCTCTCCGAGAGGGGCGTCCCACAGCTGGTGTACACCATCGTGGGGAAGGAGCGCATTCTTTCCAAGATAGGCACCATGATCGATACGGCAAAGAGCTCCCTCCTCATCTCGGGCCCTTCGCTCCGAGACATTCTCCAGGACAGTTCTGGGCGGATCTCCAATGCTGTCAAGAGAGGGGTAGTGGTCAAGATAGTCGCCGAGCCGAACGTCAAGGTCCCCGACAACGTCGAGGTGCTGAGGAAGCAGGACATGGTGGCCATCGATGTCATCGTGGACAGCGAGCAGGCCCTCCTCTCATCTCCGGACCTCAGCATCTGCGGCTATACCGACAACGCCTTCCTGGTGGCGCACTTCGAGTACTTCCTGCTGCAGCCGAACAACGTCCTCTCGGATCCCGCATCGAACGCGAGATGAGCGGGCCGGGTGCGACGTCGTCCCCCCCCGCGAGCGTGGAACGAAGGTCAAGACATCGGGGGCCACGCATCGATGGCGGTGTTCGGCCGTGGCGCGAGGCGACCGCCAAACCTAGGACTTCTCGTTTTTGTGGCGAAGAAGAGCTCTGCCCAAGAATCATCGGGTTATAGAATGAAATACCGTGACCTCCCAACGCCGGTGGGCGCCCATGCCAGAGACGGCGTGGACATGGAGGTGAAGTGAACGATGGCAGATCTTGACAGCATAAATGTCGAGCCGTTCTTGAAGCGGTACGACATCGTCATGGAGAGCAAGGAGTCGCCTCAGGACATCGCATCAAGGATGTATCCCGCGGAGCCTGCTCTTAGGAAGGTCGCGGAGGACATCGTCTTCCTCAAGAACAAGAACATCGAGGCCGACGTACAGGCCGCCCTGTCGGAGTTCAGTCCGAACGAGGTCATAGACGGCGGGCTGCTGAGGGGCATAGAGATCGTGAGCGAGATCTACGACCGTGGGATCTACTACCTGCCCCATGTCATGGTCGCGGCCGACGGCTTCGACAAGGGGATTAAGGTGGCGGAGAAGGCCCTTGCCGGAGAGAGGCAGGTGAAGGGAACGGTCGTCATGCACGCCGCCGAGGGTGACCCGCATGATATTGGAAAGAACATCGCGGCCGTGCTGCTGAAGTCCAATGGGTACGGCGTCATCGACTTGGGCAGGGATGTGGCCGTCGACGATGTCGTGAAGACGGTTCTGGACAAGAGACCTGATGTGCTCACTGGCACCGCGCTCATGACCACCACCATGTCGGCCTTCCCCCGCGTCGCGGAGAAGCTGCAGGAGAACGGCATGGAGCTTCCGTTCATCTGCGCCGGCGGGGCGGTCAACCGGGGATACGTGGAGTCGTTCCCGATGGGGATCTATGCCGACAAGGCCGCTGAAGGCCCACGCCTGGTCGCCAAGTCCATGGAGGGATGGGACTGGAGGAAGATCAGGGAGAACTGGGACAAGCTCATTAGAGGAGAGAAGGGCGAGGAGTGATGAACATGGCCACCAAGAAGTTCAAGAAGATGGAATATGGCTCGGCGGACGAGATGGTGTTCGGGGAATCGAAATACCCACTGTCGTATGGACTTGGCCTAAAGGTAGGTTCCGGCGCCGTCATCCCGGAGATCAACTTCGCCCCCCGCCCTGGCTCCGAGAAGACCGTGGAGAGCCTCAGGCGGGAATATGTCGACTACATAACCAAGGACGTTCTCGACCGCGCGGTGACGCTGGGCTTCTCGTCCGTGCAACTGGAGAACGAATGGATCTCCCAGATGGGATACAACTCGGAGACGCTTGCCAAGCCCATCGTGGCGGGCCAGAAGGAGATGATGCGGAAGTACCACGACGAGTATGGCATAGCATGCGCCATCCGTCATACGATCGCGGACCAGAGGGAAGGCGATGGCGGGTTGAGACCAGGAATGGACAGCAGGCACAACTATCCAGAGAAGTTGCTGGAATCGCTCGAGGTGGCATGCAAGAACGGCGCCGACGTCGTTTCGATCGAGTCCGTCGGAGGCAAGGAGATCGCCGACTACGCCGTCGTCCGCCAGGACATCAAGGGCTGGCTGTTCGGCATCGGCTACCTCGGCAGCCTGGACATGGAATGGCTATGGCCGCAGATCGTGGAGGTTGCCAAGAAGCACAACGTCGTCCCCGGCGGTGACACCAACTGCGCAGGTGCCAACACCTCCATGTTCATGGCCGGCGGTTACCTGGACAAGGACATCCCGCGTACCTTCTCCGCCGTGACCCGCGCGATCGCCGCAGCGAGGACACTGGTGGCGATCGAATGCGGCGCCACTGGTCCCGACAAGGACTGCGGCTACGAGGGCCCCATACTGAAGGCCATCTCTGGCCGCCCCTCTGCCCAGGAAGGAAAGGGTGCCCAGTGCGCTCACTGCGACATGATGGGCAACCTGATCGCCCAGGTGTGCGACCTGTGGTCCAACGAGTCGGTGGAGTACCACCCCGAGTTCGGCGGGTCCTCCGTGCAGTGCTGGCT
>ERZ773359.1779-NODE-1779-length-28956-cov-12.142694_pt1 | contig 28956 bp, 26 predicted proteins | sample MGYA00374955_ERZ773359 | MGnify/ENA primary metagenome ERZ773359 (study PRJEB29098, sample SAMN04486028) | biogas fermenter metagenome | study: EMG produced TPA metagenomics assembly of the Biogas fermentation microbial communities from Germany - Plant 4 DNA1...
GTTTCGACTTTCTTCCCTTATTTTTTTGTTTTGCCTACGAAAATTTTACTCTAAGAATTACAAATAATCCATTTTTTGATCTATAATTATTTGAAAAAGTAAATTCCACCCCCACTGCTATGCGTCTTTGCGGCAACTTACGCTGCAGACGTTATTGCCGCTTTTGTAAATCCTATCCATGTTCGTCACTGTGTAGTGAATATCGTTCCTCCCCCAGGGGAGGAAAACAGAGATCTTGGTATGGAAAAATGCAAAACCTACTTGAATATATAGCAAAAATGGTTGATAATAAATTATAGAGCTAATTATATACATAAAAAGGAAAGAGGAATATATTATGGTAATCCACAAGGTAAAAACATACCGCAATATGAGTAAAAAGGCGGCCAATATCATTACCGCACAGGTTATTACAAACCCTGCGTCGGTTCTGGGTCTCGCAACTGGTTCAACTCCTGTCGGTACATATGAGCTTCTGGCCGAATATTGCGAAAATGGAGATGTCGATTTTACAAATGTTAAAACAGTAAATCTTGACGAGTATTACGGACTTGATGCAAACGATGAGCAAAGTTACAGGTACTTTATGAATAAACACCTGTTTGAAAAGATTAATATTGATATACGCAATACGCATGTGCCCAACGGCAGGGCTGATAATATCGACGAGGAATGCCGCCGCTACGAACAGCTTATATCGTCTTTAGGCGGTATTGACCTTCAACTGCTTGGTATAGGCCATAACGGGCATATTGGTTTCAATGAGCCCGGCGATTCATTTCCTAAAGAAACCCATTGTGTAGATTTAGGTGAAAGCACTATAAAAGCGAACTCAAGGTTTTTCAACAGTATTGACGAAGTCCCGAAAAAGGCCATTACAATGGGTATAGGCACAATTATGAAGGCAAAAAGAATTATATTGCTGGCCAGCGGCGAAGACAAAAAGGAAATATTGAAAAAAGCCCTGTTCGGGCCGATAACTCCATCAGTTCCAGCTTCAATACTTCAGCTTCACAATAATTTGACGGTTATCACGACCATAGATTTATAGTACTGTTACCGCGGGTCCTGCTTCGCCCCGTTAACCACCCGCTGGTTACAGCATGAATTCGCGGGTTATTGCCCAGCAAGGAACTATTGTACAATAATTCAAAAGATAGTTTGGAATATAATTCACGCGAGTCCTGCTTCGGCTGTTTCATTTCCAAATTATCTACTTTATGAACAGAATGTAAAAAATCTTATTATGCTGGCATTCAACACAAAATGAGTATATAATTATAATAACCTGCAGCATGGAACGCTGCGCGGTGAGATTTCGAACAAATTGATTTATTGTTTATTCTATATTAATGAGCGGAGGTTTTAATTTTGAAAAACGATAACGAAAAAAAGAAATTGACTACCGATATGAAAATATTCATTGCCGTAGTTTCGGTTATTGCCGTTATTATTGTGGTAGCTATTGTGTATCTTGTAATGCCGAAAGATGTAGCTATAGTCAATAACGGGAAAATAACCGCAGACGAGTTCAAATTTTATTATTACCAGAATCTCAGTTATTTATTGCCTTTAGGCGGGCAGACTACCGATCAGGAAGCGTTAATCAATTATGCTAAACAATTGTCCTTGAGCCAGGCGGTCGAAACGGAGTATCTTTTGCAGGAAGCTAAAAAAAGCGGTTTTTCCGTGGATAACAGCGAACTAAACGAGCAGTGGAAAACCATGGAAGAAAATATAGTCAAAAGCGCCAGCGATAACAACATATCCGTGGATGAGTTCTGTAAAAACGCGTTTGGTATCGGTTTAAATAAATTTAAGTCGATATTTAAGGATAGTTATATCGCGCAAAAATACAGGGAACAAGTAATTAACGACATGACGGCGGATGAAGCGGAGCTTGTAGCCTTTTACGAAGAAAACAAGAATTTTATCGATTATGCCAGTGTAAGGCATATTTTAATAAAATGCGATAAGGACGCAGAAAAAGATGTTGAAGATGAAAAAAGAAAAATGGCCCAGGAGATACTTGACAAGGTTAACGGTGGGGAAGATTTTGCCGCACTCGCAATGGAGTTCAGCGAAGATGACGGTTCAAAAAACACGGGCGGCATATACGAGGTCAGGCAAAACGGTCAGTTTGTCCCTGAATTTGAGGAATGGGCTTTTTCTCATAATCCGGGGGATACCGGAATTATAAGATCCGATTACGGTTTTCATGTAATGAAGCTTGATGATATTTATAACACTTTTGAATCACAGCGTGAAAACATCACGTTTGAATATAAAACCGATAAATATAGGACGGCGATGAGTGAAGCATTTTCGAACGGTGAATATAATATTGAAGTAAAAGAAGGATATAACGAATTCTGATACGGCCTTTTTCTGTTTGATTTGTTGCTTTAGAACTGCGGCTTATTGGTTTTTAAGCCGCAGTTTTTAATATTTATATAAAAAGGAGTGAAATGATATGCACATTGAATGTTCCGTACAGGAAGACCTGAAGGCTTTGCTGGACTTGCAGAAGCTGGCATATCAAAGCGAAGCTGAGCTTTGCAATGACTATACAATACCTCCGCTGACACAAACTTACGAAAGCATATGCGAAGATTTTTCAAATATGGAAATGCTTAAAGCCGTTGATGAAAATGATAATATCGTCGGTTCGGTAAGAGCCTATGAAAAAGAAGGAGTCTGCCATATCGGCAGACTTTATGTGCATCCCGATTACCAAAACAGGGGTATCGGCAAACTATTGATGCAGGAAATTGAAAAACGGTTCGCCCACTGCACAAAGTACGCTCTTTTCACCGGGAAACACAGTACTAAAAATCTGTATCTCTATCAGAAAATAGGCTATAAAATAGTCGGTGAAGAACAACTTAACGATAAGGTTACAATCGTAAACCTTGAAAAATCGCGTTAACTCTTTGCTGCAGGCGGTTACGGCATAAACATTTTAATATCGTCATCGGCGTTTGTTATGCTGCCTATGCTGAACTTGTCAACCAGGACCCTGGCGACATTCGCTGACAGGAACGCCGGAAGTGTCGGGCCCAGATGAATATTCTTAAAACCGAGGTACAGGAGCGCAAGAAGAACAACTACCGCTTTTTGCTCATACCATGCTATATTGAACGCAACAGGAAGCTTGTTTACGTCATCAAGGCCAAATGCTTCTTTAAGCTTCAGCGCAATAACCGCAAGCGAATATGAATCGTTGCACTGCCCGGCATCTAAAACTCTTGGTATGCCGTCAATGTCGCCCAAATTCAGCTTATTGTAACGGTATTTCGCGCACCCTGCCGTTAGTATTACCGTATCGGAGGGAAGTTTTCCGGCAAATTCGGTATAGTATTCCCTGCTTTTCATCCTTCCGTCACAGCCCGCCATCACAAAGAACTTCTTTATTTTTCCGGATTTAACGGCTTCCGTAACCTTATCGGCAAGGCCTATTACCGTATTATGGGCAAATCCTCCGACTATTTCTCCATTCTCGAGCTCCGCGGGCGGAGGGCATTTTTTAGCGTGCTCAATAATCGCGCTGAAGTCCTTTTTCCCGTCTTTTCCTTCCGGGATATGTTTAAGGCCGGGAAAACCTACTACACCTGTAGTATAAACTCTGTCTTTATAGCTGTCCTTCGGAGGTATAAGGCAATTGGTAGTCATAAGAACCGGGCCGTTGAAGCTTTCGAATTCCTTATCCTGTTTCCACCAAGCATTGCCGTAATTCCCCACGAAATGCCCGTATTTCTTGAAAGCCGGGTAATAATTAGCCGGGAGCATTTCCCCGTGGGTATAGACATCCACGCCCGTTCCCTCGGTCTGTTTCAGCAGTTCTTCCATATCCTTAAGATCGTGGCCGCTGATCAGTATGCCCGGGTTATTCCTGACTCCTATGCTGACTTTCGTAATTTCGGGATTCCCGTATGAAGTCGTATTTGCTTTATCCAGAAGCGCCATTGCTTCAACGCCGTATTTACCCGTTTCTAATACCAGAGCCGTAAGGTCGTCGGCGGTAAGGCTGTCGTCAAGAGTTGCCGCCAGCGCTTTCTGCATAAATTCGTTTATCTCTTCACTGCGAAAACCGAGGATACAGGCATGATCGGTATATGCCGCCATACCTTTTAACCCGTATATTATAAGCTCTTTTAAAGATCTGATATCCTCATCACCTGTACTTAGGATACCGACGCTTTCAGCCTTTTGGAACATTTCTTCCGTACTTTCGCACTGAAATAACGCAGCGTCATGAAGCTTATCATCTATTTGTATTCCGTTTTCACGAAGACGGCTTTTGATTTGCTCCCTTAACTCAATGCCTTCTGTTATTTTTTCAATAAAATATTCTTTATCAAAATTCACATTTGTCACTGTTGAAAAAAGCCCTTCAATTATGAATTTATCTGCTCTTTCATCGGTCAGGTTCGCCTTTTTCAGTTCCAAACTGCATATTGACAGGCCTTTCATTAAATAAATCAATAAATCCTGGAGTCTTGACACATCAGCGGGTTTCCCGCAGACGCCCCTGATCGTGCAGCCTGTGCCCCTTGCTGTTTCCTGGCATTGAAAACAAAACATGTTCATATTAAAATACCCCCTCTGTTTCTTTTTTACTTTTCATACCGTGTAATAATTTTTATGAACTACTGTACAATATCGGAAATAAGACGGGTTTTCCTTTATTGTAAATAGTTTAATAACAAGAAAATTTTTTGCCGGATAACAAATATTGCGTCCGACACTGTTTGTTTTATTGAAATAATTATACTATAATTAAAAATAAAAATCGGTATCCGTTGTTACGTTTTTTTGGGAAAGAGGCATATATGTTGCATAAAGAAATTGATCAAGCCCTTAGAAAATCCCCCCTGTTTACTGGTATTTCGGATCAGGAACTGTTATATCTGCTGAACTGTTTAAAGCCCAAAACGTACACATATAAGCGCGGCGATTATATAGTGGTGGAAGGTAACAGTTTTGACAGTATCGGCATACTCCGTTACGGTGAAGCAACTGTAAGCAGGGAAGACGCTTCGGGAAACCGTGTAATTATATCAACACTGAAACCAGGAAGCATGTTCGGAGAAATTTTTGTGTTTTCCGGGCAGACATTGTGGCTGTCAACTATTCAAGCCCAAAAAGACAGCGCCGTTATTTTTCTTCAAAGAGATAAGATTGTCGGTGAGTGCGGCAATGTATGCCCGTGGCATAAAAAACTAATATGGAATTTGCTGAAAATAATATCGGATGAGGCCCTTGTGCTCAATAAAAAGGTAGAATATCTGACAATTAAAAGCATCAGGGGAAAAATTGCAACATTTTTGATTGATCAGTGCAGCGATTTCGGCGGCTATACTTTCGTTCTTCCGATGAAAAGAAAAGAACTGGCTGAATTCCTTAATGTTTCAAGACCTTCACTGTCCAGGGAAATGTCAAGGATGAGAGATGAAGGAATAATTGATTTTCATATGTCCGCAATAAAAATTATTGATATAGAACGGCTTAAAAAACATTTATAAATAATTTATTATCGTATTCGGCCGTTACCCATCCTTATTCGGCACCTTCTCAAATAGCATTTGTAGTTTGTTTGCGCTTTTCTTTTACGATTTCATTGCACTTCTCCTTAACATAAATCATATTATGATATAACAAAACTGCGAAAGGAATGAGCAATATGTATAATGTGCGTAATATATATTCTTATCCCCGCGCCGGTACATCAATGTATTATGATAACGACGAAAATCAATATGATACGTATATTGTTAATCCGCATCATTACTGTATAAACATGCCTGTCCAAAACCCCTATTTATTGAACCGGTTCCCCGTGCGGCATAACCCCTATTATCGCGAAGATGGGCATCACAATCCTATAGAACTGAAGGATTACGGCCCGCAGCCGTTTGTTGTTGATATCGAGGATGCCGCCAAAATAAACAATAATTTTCGTTTAGCATTGTGGACAGGTGATCATTTGCAGCTAACGCTTATGAGCATCGACGTTGGGGAAGACATAGGATTGGAGGTCCACCCCGATCTTGATCAATTCATTCGCATAGAAGAAGGCCAGGGCATTGTTAAAATGGGTGACAGCAGAAACAATCTGGACTTTCAAAGAAGGGTATACGACGACTACGCGTTCATTATACCGGCGGGCAAATGGCACAATCTTATCAACACAGGATACAAGCCGCTAAAACTATACTCTATTTATGCACCGCCCCAGCATCCGCGCGGTACTGTTCATGAAACAAGAACAGCCGCACATGCCGCTGAAAGAGCTCAGATGCCGCAAGAGTAATAATCGACAGTTTTCTACGTTTTTAATTGCGGTAAAACGAATTTGATAAATCACAGGAAGCAGGTGGTTATGTGCTGTCGGCAAGAGAATTGTTTGCCCGCATGATACGTTGTGAAGCCGAAGGTGAAGGATTAGACGGAATGCAGGCCGTTGCTACGGTTGTAATGAACCGGGTTCATGTCCCGTACGGAGAGTACATGCGTGTTAATCAGGGAAACTTAAGGAAAGTTTTGCTGCAACCATACCAGTTTACTTGCGCAATGGAAACCGTGTACGGTCAGCCCAACCCGCAGAATATTTTCAACATACCGGCACGCCAACAGGACTATGAAGTTGCCGATTGGGCGCTTTCAGGGAACAAACACCGCGGAGCGGGTGAATGCTTATGGTATTATAACCCGTTTTCGCCCGAATGCTCGACATATTTCCCCCCGACAAGAACCGGCGTTTATTTCAATCGGATACAACAGCACTGTTTCTACGCACCCACTCCCCTATATGCGGAAACCTGAATCGATAAGCGAAACGGGCAGTATTAAGTATTTTGGAGGTTTTTATATGGCTGAATACAATATTCAGGGTAATGTCAAAAAACAACCTGAACAGGCAAATCAAATGAGCGTAATGGAGCATAATGTACAGGGCAATGTCAAAAAGCAGCCATTGCCCGAATCGGCGCATCAAGTCAACAGAATGCAAAACATTGAACACAGCAATGTCAAAAAACAGCCTTCACCCGAAATGACAGACCAAATGAACAGAATGCCGGTTCCTTCCATGACTGGATACCGGCAGCAGGAGCGCATTCAACAGCCTGAACCTTTCCGGCAGCAGGAACGTATTCAACAGCCCGAACTTTTCAGGCAGCAGGAAAGAATCCAGCAACCCGATCTTTACCGGCAGCCAATGCAGCCGACAAGTATATTCCAGCCGCCAATGCCCCAACCGATGCAAACGATGCCTTCTTTTCAGGCGGGCACAACTCCTCGGACATCAATCATGACAAGCGGTGTCGGCGTGCGCGAGTCGGTGTTGACAGGCACCGATTTTACGCAAGGTTTTCTGTTAACGCAAATTGGGCGGTATGTAAAAGTTGAGTTTCTGCTCGGAACGAACATGTTCGTAGATCGTGAAGGCACTCTGATAAAGGTCGGAACGGATTATATCATTATACAGGAACCGGAAACCGATGATTACCTGCTTTGCGATATATATTCAATAAAATTTATCAGGTTCTACTATTAAAATCCGAAAACCGGAATTCGCGGCAGGATTCTTTTTCTGCCGCCTGATCTCTTTTTTAATCCTAAAATTCTTATCTTACGGCCGTTACTTTTCTCCGGTTAATTTCCTCTTCACAGCTCTGTAAAAAAGGGTTTTAATCCATTGAAAGACCAAAAGAATGAAAAGGATGCTTCCTATCCATCCAAACAGCGGATATATTTTCCCTACCATTACCGAAAAACCTTGCTTTGCCAATGGCATTACAACAAGCCCGATACAGACATTAAGAACCCATCTTGGCCTTTTTGTTATCCGCTCAAGGCTTTCGGCGCAGCAGTAACCCGAAGATAACGCCGTGGTAAATAACGCGAAGGCTAAAATAAGCGAATAGAATATGAAGCTAATCATTCCGGCGTCGGCCGAAAGTTCCACCATCGGCAGTTCGGAACCACGAATAATGCCGTAGTTTATAAAAAGAACGTGGTTTAATACGAACATTACCGCAAGAAGAGCCGTGCCTCCCGCTATCCCGGATATATATGCCGTTTTTCTCGTTGTAATCCAAGGGCGGAGGCTTCCGATAACAAGAACGTTTAAAATACTGTTATAGCATACGTACAATACTGCGTAAACGAGCCAGGACCCTTTGTGCCGACCATCCGCAAGAGTAGCGAAAACAGGCTGCGTTCGAATTAAAATCCTGATTCCGATATAAAGCATTCCTGTTATCATTACCGGGGTTAATACCTCACTCGCCGCAAGAACGCCTTTTATATCAAAACATAACAGTACCGTACATAGTACGGTTATCATTATCATTCCCGCATATGAAGGCAACCCGGTCAATCTGCGGCACAATGCCGCTGCTCCGGCTATCATTACAATATACACGCAGAGTGTATAAATAAGCGATATCGCCTCAAGTATTCTTCCAAAATACCTGCCCCCGATAATATTAAGCAGTTCCCTGCTGCTGTTCACCTTATATAAATAAACGATATCAAGAGACGCGACAGCAGCAATTGAGAATAAAATACCCGCCGCGACAACCCCGGGATAACCTTTTAAATCAAAGCGGGTAAAAAACTTTACCAGTTCCTGACCGGACGCAAAAGCGGCGCCTATTGTTGATGCGACATAAACACCCGCAATCTTTAAAATGTTCCGCAAATGTGTTTTCATTCGGTCCCCGCATTACTTGTTCAATTTTATTGTATGAAAATAAAGCCGTGTTAAGACTAGAGAGACAGGGGGACAGGTCCCTCGTCCCTCCACTCGTCCCTCTGGACGCGAATCAATCCACAGTACCTTCAATTTTATTATATATGCGGGAACTGTACAGCCACGCGGAAACAAGCGTCGTCACCGGAATTGTTAAAACAAGCCCTATGCTCCCCGCAAGCGCCCTTACTATCTCGGAAGCAATAAAGTCTCCGTTTATGATCTGCGCTATCGGAACTTTATATGCCGTGAAAAGAATCATTATATTAAGCGCACCGCCGGTATAAGCCAGCACAAGCGTATTTGTCATCGTTCCCATTACATCCCTGCCTACATTCATGCCCGAACGGATTAGCTGCCTGAAATTAATATCCGGGTTGTTTTCACGGATTTCGTTGAGAGCCGACGCAATCGACATTCCCACATCCATTACGGCTCCCATTGCTCCAATTATTATTCCGGCGAAAAGCAAACCCTGAAAATTAAATCTAACATCCTGGGGTATATTCATTAGCATGATTGTCTCTTCCTGCGCAAGTCCGGTAAGGCGCGCAGCGGAACCAATAATTAACGCAAACGCACCTGCGGCAATCACGCCCGTAACCGTTCCAAGAGCGGCGGCAAAAGTTTTAATTCTCCAGCCGCTTATTACCAAAAAGCATAAAATAATTATTCCGCTGCACAGCGCGACGGCGGTTGTGACAGGAGGAAATCCCTTAAGTATCAACGGGATAAGGACCTTTATTACAACAAACACGGTAAAAATAAGGGTTATAATCGTTTTAAAACCCTGTCCTTTCCCAAGGATAAGAATCAGCAGGAAAAATAGAATTAACAGAAAATAGATGTATCCTTCACGTACAAGATCGGTAACATAGGCATCGGTAATCCTGCCTCTTTCGTCAGTATTATACATTACAAAAACCCTGTCGCCTTTTTTCAGCCGGTAATACTCGTAATCGGAAAAATAAGCGTTAGCGCTGTGTTCGGCAACAACCGTTTTTCCCCTGTGTTCCCCTTCGGTGATCATTACCTTAACATACTGGTTTTCGATATAATACCCGCCGCCCAGGGATGTTTCCTCTTCCCCGTAATCTTCGAGCAATTCGATAACCTTCGCGCGGACGGGATAAACCTGTTCATCCCCGGCATCTTCGGCATTGGCTGTCAAACCTGTGAAAAGCAGAATCGCCGTAATAAAAAATATAACATGTTTTTTCATCAGAACCCCCTGCTTGGGACGAGGGGACATGTCCATTGTCCCAGTCCATTGTCCTGTGGAACGAGGGGACAGGTACATCGTCCCAGTCACAAGAGAGACATGAAGGAGACAGGTGAGCAAGGGAGCAAAGAACCTATCTCTATTACAAAGATTAGGACAACTGACTTGTCCTCCTGTCTCATCCTCCCTGTCTCAATCCAAAGATTGGGACAACGGACCTGTCCCCCTGTCCCCCCCTGTCCCCTCTATGTCCGGTGTTATTTTTTTGTCTTTTTCTCTGCCGGGTTTACTGCCTCTTTCATTCTCTTTGCCCGGTTTTAATGTTTTATCATTATCTTTGCCGGATTTATTGCTACTTCTTTCCACTTTGAACAGATCCAATAGTTTAATGCCATTGCTGGGTGTGTCATCGCTTTCATCCCCTTTGCCCGGCGTTTTGGTTTTTCCGTTTTCTTTGCCCTGTTTGCCGCTGCTGTTGCTTACCCAGTCCGGTTTTTCTGCTTTATTGCCGTCTTTGTCGGGTTTGCCGCTGTTTTTACTCTCTTTTCCCGATTTATTGTTTTTTTCGTTTCCTTTACCGGGTTTATCACTGTCATTATTCTCTTTTCCCGGTTTCACTGTTTCATTGCCTTTAACGGGCTTGTCGATGCTATCATCTTCTTTACCCGGCTTTTTGTTTTTCTCTTCCCCCTTGCCCGGCTTGTCACTGTTTTCGTTATCTTTACCCGGCTTATTGTTTTTTTCATTTGCTTTGCCGGGTTTATCGCTGTCATTATTCCCTTTGCCCGGTTTATTGTTTTTCTCGTTTCCTTTACCGGGTTTATCACTGTCTTCATTATCTTTTCCCGGCTTTTCTTTTTTATTATTGTCCTTACCTGGCTTGTCACTGTTTTCATTATCCTTACCCGGGCCTGGTTTTTTATCGTTTCCTTTACTCGGCTTGCCGCCGCTGCCATCCTCGATACCCAGGTTTATTGATTTATCGCTTTCATTAACGGTTTTACCGCTGTTTTCATTTTTATTTTTATCTTTCTTATTATCCTTTTTGTTTTCCTTATCCTCTTTTTTCTCTTCCTGTTCTGTTTTTCTGTTCTCCTTTATTATTTTCATCAGCTCTTTAACCGGTTTTTGCGTAAGTTCTTCCTTGTCAATGTCCGTTCCGATTTCAACAACCTTTTCGACTATATTATCCCTCCCGGGAGTAATGCCTTTTTGAATGGACTGTTCGCGCTGCTGGGTGTCAAAAGTCAAAATTTCCACGGAAGGAGAAACCTTTTCCCTGATATCGTTCTGTGCCTTTTCAACTCGTTTCGGATCCGACGAAGATATACTTATCAATACATCTTCCTCATCGTTTATGTATCCCATATTCTGTGCCGTGTTTATCATCAGTTCTATTCCGCTTTCATACCTGCGTGCCTGAACGCTTACCGACTCTATCAATTTTTTCCCGTCTTCATTCAATGCGTTAACGGAAATTATCCTGTCAAAATAGTTAACCGAAAGCTCCAACGAAGGATTAATATCAATATCTATAAATTTAACAGGCGTTGACCATGCAAAAGCTCCCAGTCCAATAAATGCAACCAATACAACCGATGCAGCCAGATAAGCAACCTTTTTCCAGTAGTAGCTTCGCGGCCGCAGCGCATCATTTACGAACAAAACCATGCCAACCTCAAAACCTTCGGAGGTCTTTACGGTCTTGAACGTTCCATCTGATAGCAAAAGAACCGAAGTTTCATCGTTTTTGGCTACAATAATACCTTTCATTTGATCACACCTGCTCTCCGCCCACAGGTTTTACAAACCTTTAACATACTCTTCCAAGTACGGGTAGTCCCCCGACATTATTAACAGCACGGCTATAATATATTTTCTATGTCTTTCGAATTTTTTTCTTTTTATGCCAAGTTCCTTTTCAATCAGGGACAGCGGCAGCATCTTGCTATGCAGCATATGCTCCCTGGCCTGCTGGTTGGTATGCAAGTACGATATAATTTTTTTGCATACCTGCTTTGTTTGTTTATTCCTCGGTGCCGCATTTTCCAGTTCATAAAAATTTATATCGTACGTTTCCAGCTTTTCCTTGAGTGCTTTTATCTCAAGGATCCTTTCCTCGCGTGTTTTTTCTTCCGAATAAATTGTCAGTGACGCCTGCGCCTCAACGGAATCATCGATTTCTTCCTCTTGCTGCTGAAGATATACTATTTTCCCCGAATGCCTTTTCTGGCTCCTGTAATAATCGATTACCCTGCTTCTTATTATACTCCTGGCGAAATTCAGAAAATCGCCTTGCGCAGGTGAATATCTTTCAACAGCTTTCGTAAAAGCCATCATCGCAATCGTAAGCTCATCATCCGAACCGTACCGAAGAAACCTCCCGGAAATTTTCTGGGTACACGACATAATAAACGGCTTATAAACTTCAAGCAAATCATTCAGTTTTTGTTTATCATTCTTACTCTCCAGAACCCATTGTTCCAGTTGTTTATTTTCCATTACATTATCCTGTTAATGAAATATTCGCATGCACAATGTCGACTAACAGGCATATACTTTAAATCACGGGAGGGGCTTCTCGTTCTTATATTACATCCTTACCTGGTACTTTCACTATAGAAATACGTTTATTTGACAAATTTTTTTAGGGTAGCGGTCATATAACCGCAAATTTTACATAAACAAATTTGATTTATAAAAGTCAACTGCCAATAAAACGTGCCCTCAAATATCCTTATCAATTGTACATGCACTCCTATTATACATCATGCATATACTTATATACAGCCCTTATTTTCTTGGTGGTGAAATGTATGTTTATTGAAGGTTTGTTCTCGCTTTTTAAGGAGGCTTCTTCCGCTGTGTATTTCGTCGGGTATATTACTAATTCCCAGTCCTTTCCCCTCCCCTTAAGCGTTGAAGAAGAACAGAAATATATTGAGCGGTTTCACCAGGGAGATGAAGAGGCTAGAAATATTTTAATTGAGAGAAATTTAAGGCTTGTTGCCCATATCGCCAAAAAATACAGTACCGCCAATATTGACGTCGACGATATGATTTCAATAGGAACAATCGGGTTAATTAAGGCAATAACAAGCTTCAACCCTGGGAAAGGCATAAGATTGGCAACATATGCCGCCAGATGCATCGATAATGAAATACTGATGTATCTTCGCACGTCAAAAAAATATCAGAATGAGGTTTCTCTCCATGAGCCGATCGGCACCGATAAGGAAGGTAATGAAATTTCCCTGCTTGATATCCTTGGATGCGACGAAGATTGTGTTGACGATAAGGTGGCCTTAAAATTTCAAATAAAAAAACTATATAAGAAGATCGCTGATGTTTTGCGCGGAAAGGAAAAAACAATAATCGAATTAAGATACGGACTTACGAACGGTTCGAACAAAACACAGCGTGAAATCGCGAATATGCTTGGAATATCACGTTCATATGTTTCAAGAATAGAAAAAAAGGCAATCGGAAAACTGAACAAGGAATTTAATAATCCCTGACATAAGTGCTGCTCAAGGTATCCTCTTTTACAGCCCTACCTGCCCATTTTTATTTCATGTTTCATACATCTTTCTTCTCTCTTTTCGAGAATATCAGTTATATCTCTAAGCGTTAGGAAATAGTATATGCATACCACTGACCCTTTAGCTATTGCTAATAAATTTTTGTAATTGAATGCCAACAAAATTTGGTATAGAATGGAATAAAAGGGTGGTGGTATTTTTGAGAAAACTGTCTTTATTTTTACTAATATTGATTATATTGATCTTTTCTGCGTGTTCTAACGATGCTGATATAATAGAATCTCTAAATAAAGAAATAGCCGACTTAAATGCGAAGGTATCAATTCTAACCGAGGAAAATAACACATTAAAAAATGAACTGGAGCAATTAGTTAATCAACAAAAAACAGAATTACCTGAGGAAGAAACAGATGCTGTTGAATCCCCCTCACCTTCGCCAACCATTACAACCGCTCCAACACTTACGCCATCACCTTCACCGTTGCCCGCTCCAACTGATGTCGCAACAACTGAATCAGAGGAAAAAGAAAATACCGTTTATATAACAAATACAGGGACAAAATACCACCGTGCTGATTGCCGGCATCTGAGCAAAAGCAAAATTCCGATTGACCTGGAATCTGCAAAAGAGAAATATTCTCCGTGTGGCACCTGTAAGCCGCCAAGTTAATTGCAGGCATAGTATTTATTTTGGAATCCGGTATGTATAACAGATTACTTGGTACGGAAGACAATAACACCATATGATAGAACATGATCGGTTTGAACATTTGTTAATAAAACACTTTTATCCTCTGCTTAATTTGAGAGGGAACACATGTAAAGAGAACGAAGACTTCAGGCGTAATCTAGCTAAAAAGAGAAATAAAGATGTACCCCTGTGAAAGGGATGGTAAGTACCGGTGCTATATAAAAAGATATTAAAGGTATTTCTATATATTCTGGTTTCGTTCGTTTTACTGGTATTAGCGCTTGTTGCTATAGTATATTTTTCTGAAAACGGGAAGATAATGCTTCCCGTTAAACAAAAGGATTCATTTCAAAATGATAATCTAGATGATTTCCCGCCTATGCTTTTTGTGGAGGGCAATAAAATATTACAACCTTCCGGAGATGTTATCGAATTAAGAGGTTTAATGCCGCCTGATCCTGTTAAACTGCATAGTAAAAACAAGTTTAACAAAAGATTTTTTCAAAAAATAAAATATTCGGGGGCAAATGTTGTAAGAATACCTGTGCATCCGGAAAATTACTATTACAACAAGGATTATCTTTGGAGGTATTTGGACCCTGTTATTACCTGGGCTGGAGAATTAGACATGTATATTATTATAGACTGGCATTACATCGGCAATATAGAAGACAGTACAGGCGAAAAAATGCCTGATATAGATATCGAGGCGAAAGAATTTACATTGCAATTTTGGAAGCAGGTTGCCAATTACTTTAAAGAAGTCCCCAATGTCATCTTCGAAATCTTTAATGAACCGGCAAACATCAGTTCCGGACAATGGGTCAAAAATGCGGCAGAGATAATAGAAACCATCAGGGAACAAGGGGCAAAACAGATTATTATCGTGGGAGGAATTGATTATTCCAAAGACTTATTATGGGTGAAGGAATCGCCAATTGATGGAGACAACATAGTGTATGCTTCACACATATATCCTATACATACCAATTGGGATTATTACTTTGGCGATATAGCGGAAAAGTACCCCGTCTTGATTACCGAGTGGGGTTTTATGGATGAAAACAGAAACACAACCAAACAGTATTACCTGATTGGAGATAAGCAAACATATGGACAGCCATTTATTGATTACCTGAATGAAAAAGGCATAGGATGGGTTGCCTGTTGGTTTGACAATAGCTGGGAGCCGCAGATTTTCCAAAAAGATTTTAAAAGCTATACAAATTACGGTGCATTTGTGATGGAAGCACTTAAATCAAATGAGTAGAACGTGCTTCTTTGAGGGGAGCAAGTATAATGGAGTTCAGCTTTATAATTCCAGTTTATAATAGAACGTCAAAAGCACTTCGATGTTTAGGATCACTTTTAAGTATTAATCTTAAGGGGGTTTTAGTTTGAAACTGTTTGTTTCGGATCTTGACGGGACGCTTCTGAATAATGAACAGGAATTAAGTGAAACGACAATCAAAATTATTAACAATCTTATTGACAAAGGCATGAATTTTACAGTTGCAACAGCCCGTTCTTTTGATTCCGCGTGGAGAATAATAAAGCCCTTAAAAATTAAACTGCCGATGATTTTAATAAATGGAGTTTATGTTTATGATCCTGCTGCGGGTGAAAACCTTGTTTCAAACTACGTAGAAAAGAGCGAAGCGGAGGAAATTTTAAAATTTTTAGAAGAAAATGATATTTCGCCGTTTGTGTACACTACAAACAGTCAAAAGGAAAACAGGGTCTATTATAAAGGCATTTTCAACAGAGCCCAGGAAGGCTATACAGGCGACAGGCTAAGCAAAGGTGACAAACGGTTTCGGCTTGTGGATGATTTGAAAGTATCCCTGGATCAGGACATCATTGCCATTGTTTGCATTGGAGGGGACAGGCTCGAAGATGCATACGGGATTTTGAAGGAAAGACTTGACCTTTCTTACCATTATTCAATCGACATATACACGAAAGAGCCGTTTTTCGAAATCACGAATAAATACGCAAATAAAAGGGACTCATTATTGTTTTTGAAAGAATACCTGTATGCTGATGAACTAATAAGTTTTGGGGACAACTTGAACGATTTGCCGATGTTTGAGGTTTCGGATTACTGTTATGCGGTTGAAAATGCGGATATATTGGTAAAGCAGGCCGCGACCAAAGTGATAAAAAGCAATACGGATAACGGTGTAGCGCTGTTCCTGGAAGAATACTTCAACAGCGGAGCATAACAAAGTGCCCGGTGCAACGGGAATAAATAAGCTATTTTTTCGCAGCCTTTACTGGTTTTTCGGGGTTTTTTTCTGCGGGTTTAACGGTGTATCCAAATGTCCTTTGCAGCCAGCTTGTGAAATCCTCATGGCTAAGAAGCGCCTCAAGAACACTCTTTATTATTACCATGAGCACGGGGCCGACAATCATCCCGGCAACGCCCATCAGTTGTAGGCCGGTATACATTGCAAACAGTGTCAGCAGCGGATGGATTCCGATTTGCTGCCCGACAATCTTTGGTTCAATCAACTGGCGTACCACAAGAACTATTATATACAGCAGCAGAAGCGAAAAGCCGCGCTGATAATTTCCTGCAATAATCTCAATAATACTCCATGGAATAAGCACAGTACCGACACCGAATACCGGAAGGGCATCAATAACGGCGATAAGCAGTGCCAGTAACAAAGCGTTTTCAATCCGCATAATAAGAAACGCTATTGTTAATTCGGTAAATGTCACGGTCATGAGAATAATCTGCGCCCTCAGCCAACCAAACAATGCGGAAAACAGCTTGTTAAGCACTTCCCGTGTTCTCTCCATCCACTGTACGGGAAACTGCCTGTCAAGAAACAGATTTATTTTGTGTTTATCACTTGCCATAAAATATGACGCAAGAATAGTCACAACTATAAACACCAGCACCTGCGGCAGGCTCAGGGTAAATCCGGTGATCTTTGAAACGAGCGGCGCCAGCCATTCCCGCACATTGCTTGCGGCATCGGCAAAATATTTGTCTATCGTATCGACTATTGTCTTCGGAAGAGAGATATATATATTATTTACGCGCTGGATTATTGCATCAAAGAAATACTGCAGGCTTCCGAATATTTCGTTTATCTGGTTGTATACATTAACGATTTCCTTTACCAGTCTTGATATAATTAAACCCAGTATAGTCCCAAGTATCGAGAAAACAAGCAATAGAGAAATAACCGTTCCTATTTTTCTCGGTATTTTTATTTTTTTCTCCATGAAATTAATCATGGGTTCTATAAGACTTGACAAAATAAAAGCAATAATAAACGGAATGCAGTACAAACTGAGCCGGAGTAATAAATAAACACCGACGATTAGAAGAGCGATTCTGATTATTCTTCTAATTGTTCTTCTGCTTGTATCAACCATCTACCTGCTGCCTTTCCGCAATCCTGTGCTTTTCTGCCTGGAGCCTGGACGTACAACAATACAGCGGGATATTTAAATATTAATATATAAAACCCTGCACCGTCAATGCCAAATACATTATAAGCAATAGTTTTCGCTAACCGGCGATAACATCTGGGCGTATAATTTGAAGAATCAATTGAAAAAATTATTCAAGCAAATTTACCATATCACGCTGCAGAGCTTTTAATTTCTTTTGAAGTAAATTAAGCCTTGCGTCATCCGCACCTTCCCTGAGCTCGTCCAAAAGCATTTCATATATATCCGTTATGCCTTCCTTTACATCTTCCAATAGACTTACAATCGCAAGATAACGGAACCTCTCCTTAGCTTTTTCTCCGAACTCCCGGCTTACCTCACGTTCGGCGGTAATGACAAAAGATTCTTCTCTTGACGGAATAACCGGTTCCACGCCGAATTCTTCTTTTACCTTACCGGCAAGCGAATAAAGCGCTTTTTCTTCTCCATGAACAAGAAAAATCCGTTTTGGAAACTGTTTTATATTTCGCATCCAGTTGATTATACCCTCGCAGTCGGCATGGCCTGAATACCCGTCTATCATTTCAATTCTCGCGTTTACGCTTATCTCTTCTCCGAATATATGTACTTTTTTCGCGCCGTTAAGTATTTTCCGGCCAAGTGTTCCTTCGGCCTGGTACCCGACAAAAAGAATAGTGCTTTCCCTTCGCCAAAGATTGTGTTTAAGGTGGTGTTTAATACGCCCCGCCTCGCACATGCCGCTTGCTGAAATTATTATACTGCCGCCCTTTATCCTGTTCAGACCCCTTGACTCATCGGCTGTACGCGTAAAATGCAGGTTCGGGAAATCCAGCGGGTTATCGCCGTTTTCAATATACCAGCGCGCTTCCTCGTCATAGCAGTCCAGGTTCTGTCTGTAAACCTCGGTCGCGTTTATGGCGAGAGGGCTGTCGACATATACAGGCACATGCATAAGACGTTCAACTTTTTCTCCCAAATCCGATACTTTTTTATTTAACTCGTAAATTATCTCCTGCGTGCGTCCGACCGCAAACGAAGGAATTATTACATTGCCTCCCTTGTCAAGGGTTTCAAGCACAATTTCAAGGAATTTCTCCGCCTTTGAACTATTGTCTACATGCAGTCGGTCCCCATATGTTGATTCAATCACTAAATAATCCGCTTCATCTATAAGTGAAGGGTCTTTAAGAATCGGTATGTCTCTGTTCCCGATATCACCGGTAAATACAATCTTTGTTTCTTTTCCGTTTTCACGGACCCATAATTCAATAAAGGCCGAGCCGAGCATATGTCCGGAATTTCTGTAACAAATCCTTATATCATCGTTCAGTTGAATTACTTCATCATAAGCGACACTTCTGAAAAGCTTTAAGGATTCCTGCGCCTCGGCAAGGGTATATAAAGGCTTAACCGGTTCCCTTCCGGCACGCATCCTTTTTCTGTTCTTCCACTCGGCTTCAAACTCATGTATATGGCCGCTGTCCGGCAGCATCAGGCGGCAAAGATCAACAGCGGCCTTAACCGCGATAACCTCGCCTTTGAAACCGTTCGTATAAAGCCATGGAATTCTTCCGCTGTGATCGATATGAGCGTGAGTTAACAGGACATAGTCAATCGTAGACGGCTTTACCGGCAACGGCTGTTCATTCATCGCCTCTTCCGTTGACCTGCCCTGGAATAAACCGCAGTCAACAAGAATTCTGGATTTCCTTGTTTCAATCAGGAAACATGAACCTGTTACAGTCTTCGCCGCGCCTAAAAATGTTAATTTCATCTCTTCACCTCACAACTTATTTCCTGTACGGTCGCCGGATTTCTTTGGTTTTCAGATGTCTTTCCTTTCTATTATCCCGCCGCCGACAACAATATCCCCATCATAAAACACTACCGATTGACCCGGAGTAACGGCACGCTGCGGCTTATCAAAATCAACCCTTACTTTTCCCCCTTCAATGGGAGTAATCACCGCATCGGCCTCATTGGCCGAGTACCGTATCTTTGCTTTGACACGAAGCGCTCCGTCAAGGGAATCAATTGCGATCCAGTTAAGATCAAAAGCCGTAAGGCCTGCGGAAAACACATCCTTTTCCTCTCCGAGGACAACGGTGTTGTTTTCGGCATCTATCTTTATTACATACATCGGCTTTCCAAACGATAAACCAAGCCCTTTTCTCTGACCTACCGTATAATGTATCAGGCCTTTGTGTTCTCCGAGCACATTACCGTGAATATCAACAAACTTGCCTCTTTGCGCGGGTTTGCCCAGCTTATTCGTAATAAACGCGGCATAATTGTTATCGGGTATGAAACAGATTTCCTGGCTGTCGGGTTTGTTCGCAACATCAAAACCGAGTTCCTTTGCCATATCGCGAACGGTATCCTTATCGTACCTGCCAATCGGCATAAGCGTTCTTTGCAGTTGGTACTGCGTTAAATTATACAATACATAGGTTTGATCCTTTTTCCCCGTAACCGATTTTTTTAAGAGATATCTGTTCTTCTGTTCATCATATTCAATTCTCGCGTAATGCCCGGTAGCGACATAGTCGATTCCCATTGATTCGGCTTTTTTAAGCAGTGCGTCGAATTTTATATAACGGTTACAGGCAATGCATGGGTTTGGCGTGCGCCCTTTCCCGTATTCGGCTACAAAATATTCGACAACGCAGGATTCGAAAATATCCTGAAAATTCAGCACATAATACGGTATGCCCAATTTGGAAGCCACACGCCTTGCATCCTCAACAGCAACCAGCGAGCAGCAGGTTGTATCGCTCCAGCTGCCATTTTCAGTATCGGGCTGTAATTTTAAAGTAACACCGATTACGTCATATCCTTCTTTCATCAATACAGCGGCGGCAACCGAACTGTCTACGCCCCCGCTCATGCCTACCATTACTTTCTTTTTCATCCGGACACCTTTCGTGAAATAATAAGCTACTCTGTTTTATTTTTCTTAAGGGCTGCTTTGAAAAGACATATGTATTTGAGTTTTCCGTCTATTCTTGTACTTTCCATAAGTGAAATGTTTTTAACGGGGAAGCTGTGGTTAAGAGGCTTAATGTTGTCCAGTACGCTTTCGATATTTCCATCGCCGGCGGTAAACTCTCTTGCCAGCGTGATGTGCGGAGTGTATGGCCTGTTCTCTGCGGGAAAACCGTTTCGCCTTATTTGTTCTTCGATTTTCTCATAAAGCTGGTGGAGAGCAGCGCTATGCTCCACTCCCCACCAGATTATACTCTTATTGCCCCTCGCGAAAGCTCCCGGTCCAGTAAGCGTTAATTGAAAAGGAGAACAATTTGAAGCGGCAACATTTAGAATATTCGTAAATACAGGAATATATGAGGGATTAACCTCTCCGATAAACCTCAGGGTTAAGTGCAGGTTTTCCCTTCTCGTCATGTTTGCTTTTAAAGCCTTTACTTTCAAAATTCCCTGTTCTTTTGAAAGAAGATCTTTTGTCCTTTCATCAAACTCAATAGCATAAAATATTCTCATGTGTTCTCCGTAAACTTACCTTATTCCCTGCTTTCGCCGCATTTGCCGCAGCAGCCTGGACAGGATTGCATGTCCGAAATGTCATGCCCCTGCTTCATTTTGTAATCTTTAATAGCAGCGGCAATAGCTTCTTCGGCCAATACCGAGCAGTGGATCTTTGCCGGCGGCAGGCCGTCCAAAGCCTCCAAAACTGCCTTGTTCCTCAGCTTCTCGGCTTCTTCCACCGTTTTGCCTTTTATGAGTTCCGTGGCCATGCTGCTTGTCGCCACGGCAGCACCGCAGCCAAAAGTCTTGAACTTAACGTCGGTAATAATGTTATTCTCTATTTTCAAATATACCTTCATTATATCGCCGCATTTCATATTTCCAACCTGTCCGACTCCATCGGCGTTCTCTATTTCGCCGACATTTCTCGGGTTTGTAAAATGGTCCATCACTTTTTCGCTGTACATAAAATCACCTTCTTTTTATCTATATGAATGCATTACCAACCATTCGTCAAATTTAAACCTGCAACTCCTGAATAGCTATTTCAACTTTTATTTTTTTTAATAAAATCCTCATAAAGCGGTGACATCTGCCTTAATTTCTCCACTATTTCTTCAATGCAGTCGACAATATAATCCACGTCCTCTTCGGTGTTCCTTTCCCCAAAAGTAATGCGAAGTGAACCGTGTGCAATTTCATGCGGGAGCCCGATTGCAAGAAGAACATGCGAAGGATCCAGCGATCCAGATGTACAGGCCGATCCGCTCGAAGCCTGTATACCTTTCATATCGAGCATAAGAAGGAGCGACTCTCCTTCAATAAACTCGAACGAGAAGTTAACATTTCCGGGAAGCCGCTTATATCTATCACCATTAAGACGCACATGGGGAACACGTTCAAAAACTTTATCAATAAGCCTGCTGCTTAGTTTCGTTAAATGTTCGTTATACCTGTCCATATTTTCATACGCCAATTTAAGCGCGGCAGCCATTCCGACAATACCGCTTACATTTTCGGTACCAGCCCGTTTTTTCCTTTCCTGTGCGCCGCCGTGCATAAACCCTTCCAGTTTCACGCCTTTCCTGACATACAGGCAGCCGACTCCTTTAGGACCGTAAAATTTATGCGCCGACATCGAAAGGAGATCAACGCCTAAATCGTTTACGTTAACCGGTATATTCCCCATTGCCTGTACGGCGTCGGTATGAAATATGACCCCCTTTTTGTTCGCGATTTCGGCAAGCTCTTTTATGGGCTGTATCGTGCCTATTTCATTGTTCGCGTACATTATGCTTACAAGAGTTGTATCGGGGCGGATTGCTTTATCAAGATCCGCCGGGTTTATAAGCCCGTTTTGATCAACTGGCAGATAAGTAACGTCGAAACCTTCCTTGTGCAGGAATTCAACCGGCTCAAGAATAGCATGGTGCTCAATTGCAGATGTAATAATATGCTTGCCTTTTTTCCTGTTCGCATATGCCGTGCCTTTGATTGCCCAGTTATCCGCTTCCGTTCCCGAACCGGTAAAATAGATTTCCTGGGGATGAGCGCCAACGCAATAAGCTATTTGTGAGCGCGCTTCATCAATCGCTTTTTTGCTTTCCCTGCCCAGATAGTATATCGATGAAGGGTTGCCATACAACTCCGTCAGGTATGGCTTCATCGCCTCGAAAACCTCTGGCTTTATATATGTTGTGGCCGCATGATCCACATATATCAGCTTTTTATCCATAGTCACACCTCTTCTCTTTAGAAAACCGAAACAATTCAACAGCGTATCCCTCAGCCAAAGATGCCTGGAAATATTTCAGTCTCACTTATTATTCCTATCCCGCCGGATATTTATTTGAAAACATATCCTGCGAAAATATTCTGATTAAAAATGTAGCACTATGATAAAACAATGTCAATTGTTATCGCTTTTACCTTTTAAATCTGAATTTATCAACAATATTCTTTATTATTGTGAAGTTTTCATATTCGTCAACCTGGTATGTTACTTCCCACTCCTTAGGCACAAGAATAACGTCCAAATCTTTTACTCCGTCGGGATAGCACTTATGCTCGTATATTTTTATCTGACCGTCGGGAGCTTCCGTATGCATCCATATAAATGTGGGACTTTTTGACAAAGCGTGTCTGATCCCGTCTTCAGTCTGTACCGGCTTGCCGTTAACGGTAAGAATAATTTCGCCGCGTTTCATTTTCATTTTTTCGGCTGTACCTCCGGGAACTATTTCGAGTATTCTTAAGCCCCTTTGCGCTACCGTGTAAAGAGGTTGTTTTTTCTTTTCCCTGTATAATGCGTACCAGAAAATTGTTTCCCTGTATAACAGCGCAAAAATTGCGCCGATCCATTTAAATACTTCATTTTTCCCCGATAAAAAAGCTATAATAAGCAGCAGCAGGCTTCCGGCAAGGAACCTTATCGCGTCTTTCCTGCATTTTTCTTCAGGCAGCGACGATATTGCTATTGAAGAATAATTCGTCACGCAGATTGCGCCGGTCAGAAAAAATACAGCATTACCCGCGGCAAGAAGCCCGGTTTTGAATATCGTCCCCCAATTCAGGTTAATCGACGTATTCCAAACAGCATACGGGATTGCTGAAAGCGTCAGCATCATAAACGGAACGGCATAGTATTTCTGCTTTATGAACGCTCCGGTCAATTTCCCGTCACGCTGTATGAATATCGGGATATTATCGTGTTTGCGGTTTAAATAAATAAGAACTGCTTCCATCAGTTGAACCACAGCAATCAACGTAAGCATTGAAGGCACATGAATTCGATCATAATTAAAGATAAGAGTGTATATGCAAATAATCCCACCGGCATAAGACGGATTAATAAACCGGTGATTTATAAAAGCGAGCAATACCATGATAATCAGAAATGCCTGCAATCCGTCGGGCTCAATGTAAAGACCTAGGGCAACCGTTAAAATTCCACCCGCAAAACCCGTAATAAGACCTGTCAGGATAAGTTCTTCGAGCATTTGCCTCAAAGTTCTTGTCCGACACTTTGAAACGCACTGCTCAAATCCCTGTATGATTTCATAGCGGCCTTTTACGACCAAATAAAAAAACAGATATATAAAAATATATTTATAATCAAGCAATATTGAAAACACAAGCTGCCTGGCCACAGCCCTGACAATCTCAAGCATCCGTTTCCACCACGCAAAGAAAGCTATTCAAAATACAGGTACCCGCCGCCTATAAAGGTAGGGAACACTTTTCCATTATACCATGAATTTAAGAAAACCATAAGGTTTTCGCATGTGAAATCTGGAGCGGGTTAATGAGCGACCCGGGATATGGAGTATAAAAAGAGCCGGGTTTAAACCGGCTCTTTGCGTAAATTTGCCTTATTTGTATCCGAGAACATACTGGTTCAGGATGGCTTCGAGCAATTCCTGGCGGCCGGAGGTTATTTCGGGTTCTCCGTGCTCAAGAACATAAGCTTCCAGTTCTTTGAAGCCTACCTTGCCGTCTACAATATCCTTGCCTATACCTTCCCTGAAGCTTGCATAGCGCTCTTCGATGAATTTGTCGAATACGCCGTCCTGAACAATCCTGTACGCAATCTTGAAGCCCTGCGCGAAAGCGTCCATTCCGGCAATATGGCCGTAGAACAAATCAACAGGCTCAAAGGAAGCTCTTCTTACTTTAGCGTCAAAGTTGAGACCGCCCTTTGTGAATCCGCCCATCTTAATGACTTCCATCATCGCGAGCGTTGTTTCATAAATATTGGTCGGGAACTGGTCGGTATCCCATCCAAGCAGTAAATCTCCCTGGTTCGCGTCAATGCTTCCGAGCGCATCGTTTATCCGTGCAAGATATAGTTCATGCTGGAAAGTATGTGCTGCAAGCGTTGCGTGGTTCGCTTCGATATTCATTTTGAAGTCTTTATCGAGACCGTAAGTTTTCAGGAAGCCAAGCACAGTCGCGGTGTCAAAATCGTACTGGTGCTTCGTCGGTTCCTTCGGCTTCGGCTCTATAAGAAGCTGCCCGTCAAATCCGATTTCCTTTTTGTACTCAACGGCCATTCTGAGGAAACGGGCAAGGTTGTCAAGCTCAAGTTTCATATCGGTATTCAGCAGCGTTTCATATCCTTCGCGTCCGCCCCAGAACACATAGTTCTGGCCGCCCAGTTCTTTTGTGATCTCCATTGCCTTTTTCACCTGCGCGGCAGCATACGCGAAAACAGCCGCATTGTTCGATGTTGACGCGCCGTGCGTAAACCGGCGGTGTCCAAAAGCGTTTGTTGTTCCCCACAATAGCTTGACACTGCTGTTTTTCATACGATCTTTTATCAATGCCGTAATTTCGTCAAGGCGCTTGTTGGTCTCTCTTAAATTATCTGCTTCCGGCGCTATATCCCTGTCATGGAAACAGAAAAACGGAACACCGAGCTTTTCACAGAACTCAAAATTCGCTTCTACCTTTGCCTTTGCCAAATCCATTTCGTCGGTAATATGATCCCAGGGTCTTAATGCGGCACCGTCCAATCCGAACGGATCGCTCCCGCGTCCCTGGAATGTATGCCAGTAAGCAACAGCAAAGCGAAGATGCTCTTTTAGTGTTTTTCCGCCAATAACCTCGTCAGGATTGTAGTATTTAAATGCCAGCGGATTATCGGACTTCGGTCCCTCGTACTTAATTGTTGAAACGTTTTTAAAATACTCACTCATTGTTTCACCCTCCTAATATAAAATTTAATTATTTGCCAAAAACTTTCCTAATCGGTATCATTGCAGCTCCAAGCGCAGAAGAGTTCATACCATAGTCGGAAACCATTATCGCTGCTTTCGAAGCAGGATACGGCAGCGCTTTTTTCATCGCCGTTTCAACCAGTACATCGATAACAAGGGATGAATACTGCTTGAAACACTTACCTAAAACCACCGCTTCGGGATTAAGCGTGTTAATAATATACGCGGCGGCATAACCCAGGAACTTCGCGCTGTCGCGCAGTATTCCAAGGCACAGCGAATCGCCTTTTTGCGCATAATCAACAAGTTCGTCCCATTCTATCCGCGTCCCGAGCTTTACATATTTTGAGCCGTAGCCCTCCAGGATTTTTTCATTTGCCTGCTGGAGCATATACCTGACCGACGCATATGTTTCAAGGCATCCGTTGTTGCCGCATCCGCAGGCGCACCCGTTTTCGTCGACGACAAGGTGTCCGATTTCGCCCGCGCTTCCTCCGGTGCCGCGGAACAACGCGCCGTTAATAAAAACACCTGCTCCGATACCGGAATCAACATTAATGCATACGAAATTCCCGATATTCCTGCACTTCCCGATCCAATGCTCACATATAGCCGAACACATCGCTTCGTTCTCAATATATACGGGCATTTTCAGAATTTCGGCCGCTTTTGCGCTTAAGTCCACATGATTCCACGAAAGGTTCGGAGCCATAACAATTTTGTCGGTGCTCCTGTCGACAATCCCCGGAACGGAAAAAGCACAGCCGAGGAATTTTTCGCGGTTAATCTTTCGTTCTTTTATTATTTCTCGTAATTGCTTATCAGCCAGCAGTACCGCTTCTTCAACCGAAATCCCCAGTTCGTATTCGGTGTTCTTCTCGATAATTATGCGGCCTGAGATATCGGCTACGACAGCCTGCAGTTTTGTCATGCCGATATCAAAACCGGCGGCGTAATACGAGTCCGGCCTGATCTCCAACATAACGGGCTTTCTTCCGCCTGTTGATTCACCCTGTCCGGTTTCATGCAAAAAACCGTCATCTATAAGCTTGCGCGTTATATTTCCGCATGCTGTCCGTGAAAGCCCCGTAAGTTCCGATAGTTCTTTTCTGGACAACTTACCTTTTATCCTTATAAGCTCCATTATCGAAGCCTGGTTCAGTTCTTTAAGATATCTGTTGTTGCCGGTTGGTTTGTTTACCATATTATTTTACCCGCTCCATACCGCGTACGGTTTAAGCGAAAAACCCGCCTGGCTTTTCAGCATGCAATTTATATAGTCCACTTTATGACAGCTTCGAAAGCGTTTTAAAATCATCCTTTAATGACTTATAAAGCTTTCCGTACAGCTTGTAATATTCATTGTATATTCCGACATTTGCGCCGTTCGGGCTTTGTTTCGTCATTACCTTTATTGTCGCTTCGCAGGCTTCGGGTACGCTATTGTATACACCTGTGCCGACTCCCGCGAGGATCGCCACGCCGAGCGCGGGGCCTTCGCTTGAATTTATTGTATAAATATCCGTATTGTATATATCCGCCTGCATCTGCCTCCACAGCGGGCTTTTGCCGCCGCCGCCCGATGCCCTTACTTCATTTACTTCTATTCCAAGTCCTTTGATTATCTCAAGGCAGTCTCTCATCGCAAATGCGACACCCTCCATTACCGAGCGCAGCAGATCACGTTTTGTATGTGTTGCCGACAGACCAAAGAAAACACCGCGGCAATCCGGATCGAGATGCGGAGCACGCTCACCCATCAGGTACGGCAGATATATAAGACCGTTGCTGCCTGCGTTAACTTTCTCGGCCGCCTTATCCAAAAGGTAATACGGATCAACTTGCATAAGCTCCGCGGTCGAAATTTCTTCCTTGCAGAAATTGTTTCTGAACCACTGAAGTGATAAGCCGGCAGTCTGCGTAACGCCCATGACATGCCATGTGTTTGGTACGGCATGGCAGAATGCTTGCAGGCGTCCTAACGGTTCAATTCTGAATTTGTCGGTATACGCAAATACAACACCGGATGTTCCTATGGTCGCCGAAATAACACCCGGTTTAACGATTCCGTTTCCGACAGCACCGGCTGCCTGATCGCCGCCGCCGCCGACTACCGGAGTACCGGGTTTAAGCCCTGTCAGTTCTGCCGCTTTTGAATGAACGGTTCCTGTAACCTCCTGGGATTCATAAACCTTTCCGAGCAGTGAGATATCAATGCCTAATTTGTCAAGCAGTTCTTTGCTCCAACACCTGTTCGGCACGTCAAGAAACTGCATTCCGCTTGCATCGGATACTTCGGTCGCATACTCGCCCGTTAAGCAGAACCGGATATAGTCCTTCGGTAGGAGAATCTTATGTACCTTATCAAATATCTCGGGTTCATTATTTTTCACCCACATTGCCTTTGATGCGGTAAAAGCGGTTAATGCAGGATTGCCTGTAATTTCAATAAGCCGCTCTGCTCCGACAAGCTCGGTTATTTGCTCGCATTCGGCAACAGTTCGCTGATCGCACCAAATAATTGACCTTCGCAGAATCCGATTTTCCTTGTCAAGCAGAACGAGTCCATGCATTTGGCCCGATAAGCCAACGCCTTTTACTTCACTGTTCGGTACGCCGCTTTTTGCGAGGACATTACTAATCGATGTGCAAGTTGCCTTCCACCAGTCCTCCGGATCCTGTTCCGCCCATCCGTTTTTGGGCTGGTACATTGGGTATTCCTGAAGATCCGAAGCAATTGTGTTTCCGTTTTCATCAAACAATACGGTTTTTGTGCCTGATGTGCCAATATCGACTCCTAACAGATATGCCATATCCTTACCTCCCGTCACTTTTTACTGAACTTAATAATATTACATTATTAAGTTTATACTATCATTTGTGTTATTTCAATATAATTCATAAATTTCCGGGATTATATCCGCTTTGCCCTTTCTTTTAGTTTTCGACACACATCTGTTTGTACGGGCTTGGGTCCCGTAAGCGAAGTGTAAGGCTTCATAGTGGATTTCAGGAAACCTAATAATAAAAGCGGATTGCAAAAATCTATCTATAACCTAAACTCTCGTCCTTTTTATAACATACAACAGACCTTAAAGCAAGTAAAATAA
>ERZ773359.1791-NODE-1791-length-28773-cov-47.597778_pt1 | contig 28773 bp, 21 predicted proteins | sample MGYA00374955_ERZ773359 | MGnify/ENA primary metagenome ERZ773359 (study PRJEB29098, sample SAMN04486028) | biogas fermenter metagenome | study: EMG produced TPA metagenomics assembly of the Biogas fermentation microbial communities from Germany - Plant 4 DNA1...
TCTGGTTTACGCCATCCTTCTGGCTCTCGTCGAAGATGAGCTGCATCCCGAAATGAAGGTGCGGCGTTTTTATATTATTCACATTCTCTTTTGTGCTGTATCCTGTCATTCCCATGTAGCCGATAACATCACCGGCAGTGACGATATCGCCTTCTGCCAGGCTGTTGTTGAAGGGATGGTTCTTCCGAAGATGGGCGTAGTAGTAATACCTTTTGCCGTCAAGGCTTCTTATCCCGATGCGCCAGCCGCCGTACCGGTTCCAGCCCATAGCCTCAATTTTTCCGGTTTCCACGGCTATAATGGGCGTCCCCACCGAGCCCAGCAAATCATTGCCAAGGTGCCTTCTTCTGAAGCCATAGGAGCGGCTGTCGCCGAAATCGTCATAATGGCCGAAGCTGTATCCCTTGGCGATGGGCGAAAAGGCTTTCAGTCCATACTTCTTTACATATTTCTTCCTGCCCGGATTGTCGGGATCCTCTGCCTCTATCTCAAATTCGCCGACAAAGCCGCCCAACACGGCGGTATAGGCTTCCAGGTAGTAATCGTAATACTTCATGCCATCCGCTATCTGTTCCATGGCCTGGCCCTCGTTCAGCTTTTTAACCACTGCGTCCAGATCGGATTTTCTGTATCTTTTGAAATTGCCGCCGTACTTCGCGGCAAGATAGGCCAAAAGCTCAATCCAGTTCAGCTTTACCTCTTTCCCGTAGGACTTGATATCGAGATAAAGTGTTTCCTTGAGCACAGAGTAGGGTACGGTGAAGTCCACCCATTTGATATATTGTTTTTCGCTTTCCTCATTTATGGCATATAGCGATGCCGGACCGTCTGTCAAGCCTCCCGCGAAGACGGCGAACAGAACAAGAACAAGACCTGCCGCGGCATAACGGAGCAGCGTTCTTTTTCTAATGACAATCAGCAAAACATCACCCTCGTGCAAAACCCTTACCTTTCACTTAAAAGGATATTTACACGATTGCCAATTATGTCACCGGAATGACGCGGATGAAACTTCCAGGGACTACTTATCGAACAGGCGTGATATCGGATCAAGCTGACTGCCGGAATAGCCTACGGTCCTGAAAACCTCCAGGTCCAGGCGGACGAACGAAATGTCGGTGGGAATACCCGCGACAAGTCCGGACAATATCGCCAGGGATTCCTCGACGTATCCCGAGAACAGGAGGCTATGGGCATACACTTTTTTTACGTACACATCCTCCGGGTTTGCCTGCCACGCCTGACGAGAGATCTCAAGCGCCTGCCCGTAATCATTATCGAACACCAGGTAGTAAAAGGCGTAGAGGGCAAGGTAGTTCGGCATTAGTGACTTGTCCCCGTTTTCCAGGCACTTGTCATACCGGTCAAGGCAAAGGATATAATAATTCTCTGCCTGGCTGTCTCCCAAAAGGACGCGGTCCATGGCTGCCCAGTAGAGGGAGAGGGCATAGCTGTGGAGGTAGCCGGGCTGCTCCTTTGATAGCGCTTCAAATACCAGCGCGGACTCCTGGTGCCAGCCCTTTGCTTTCTCATACTCACCCAGGAAGGCGTAACACCTTCCCAAAAAGCCGCAGCAATCGGCATAAATCCTTTTCCAGTTCGGGCCGGAATCTTCCGGCTTGGACCAGTAATACCCTGCGGCGTCCGACAGGTACGGTATTGCGCTGTCATAATCCCCCTGGTTATAGAAGCTAAGACCTATATTGTTGTCGCATATGGCCACATTGTCCCTTGCGTCAGCCGAGCCTGTCGATCCGCCGTGGGAGGCGAACGCGTCCTTTGCCCTGGAGAACAGAGGTCTGGCCGTATCGTAATCGCCCGCGTCCATGTAAACCGCTCCCAGTTCATGCAACGCTGTTGCCAGCTTCCAAAGCAGGGATGGGTCATCCTGGCTGTCAGCCAGAAGATCATACAGCTCAATGGCCTTTGAGTACCAGACCATTGCTTTTTCTGCCTGCGCCATGGATTTTTCGCTAATGCCCATATAACGGTAATTATCAGCCAAGGCGCGCATGACCTGATGATTGCCGGTATCTCCCGCGTATTGTTCCAATATGGAGACAGACCTGGCAAGGTATGTTCGGGCCTTTTGGTAATCCCCCATGTTCTGCCAGGCCCGGCCCATGGAGGAGAGAACGGTTGCTTGATAGTAATCGGTCTCAGGACCTGACGGGGCCGAACTGAAGATCTCAGAAGCCTTCTCCAGTATGTCTAAAGCCTGCCGGTTATCCCCCAGGTTCAAAAGTACAAGGCCCTGGTTGGCATAGCACAGCGCCAAATCCATAAGGAGGGTATCATCGGATAATGCTCCGGATTCCAACAGGCCCTGAAAGCAGGCCATCTCCTGCTGGTAATACTTCAGCGCCTGGTCGTAAAGCTCCGCGTCATGCATGGTTGATGCCATATTATTGTAAACGCCCACCATCTCGATTTCGCTGAAATGGCCTGAAGACACCAGCCAAGTATAGATTTCCAGGCTGTCGTCATAACAGGATACTGCATCCTCGAATTGTCCCATGGCAGCGTAGCAATCACCCAGACCTCTCAGGTTCAGTGCGGTCTGACTTTTTATTCCGGCATCGGGATCCCGCTCTGACAGCTTCTTTCCCAGGGACACTCCTTTCCTGTAATAGCCCATGGCCTTGTCATGGTGCGTACCTCCCGGTCGACCCATTCAGATTCAGGGGTATGGGGCGAGCATATGACCACCAGGCATTTTGCTGAAACCAGGGCCCTGGCTATGGAGTCGCTCAGGATACCGGCGGCGGGAAGTTCCTCGTCGTCGCGGAAGACCCTGCCGGTGCGCCCATGCCTGAAGCGCCGCGCTGGTTTGTAGGTTTCAAGCAAGGTATGCAGCTTCTTGCATATCCTGCTGTCCAGCGGCTTGTGCCGGTAGCTCAGAAAGACATCGTAAAGATACTCCTGGCCCATGCTGTTATTCATGGGATAACCCCTCTCGGTTACATTTCGGCCATCTCAAAGTCCAGATCTCCTGCCTTAATCTTGAATTGTTTCTCCTTAAGCCCATCCCCGGCGGGACGCAGTACGGTAATCCCAATGGTCTTTGACGGGTCCAGAGAATCCCTTAAGATGCAGAACTGTTCCATGCTCCTGAATTTATAGCCTTCAATGGCTACGATGATATCCCCGGGCGAGAGCCCATACTCCCGCGCCTGGTCCTCATGGATGGAGAGGATGCACAGGCCGCTGGGCCAGGCTTCAGGAGATGTATGGCGGAGGAACAATAGGGCTGAATCCAGGTATGCCTGTCCGTAGGATGCTGCCATGCAAGCCTGTTCATAGAGCGGTTCGGCATCCCTGCTCTTTCCTGTGTACCTTAACAGCATACCCTTGACCAGGAGCGAACGGGCATCGTCTCCCGCATCGGGAAGAAGCAGATCATCCAGGTCAAGTTTTTCGAAAATGACACTTCCGGCAACTTTCAACTGCTCAAGGCTATCCAGCAGGATATCCTCTATCACGGGAACAGCGTCAGGGATGTGGGAAAGCCTTTCCGGGTACTCGGAACATATTTTTGTGAAGAGATCCTTTGAGATCTGTGCTTTTTCTACCGCAATATCCATTTGGCGTTTGGTGTTCCACCACATATATGTGAAGAAGGAGCCGGCCAGGACCAATACCGATACCAGGACGGCGGCGGTTGTCAACAGCCTGCGCCGTGTCCTTTTAAAATGCCTTCTTTCCAGCGTGTCGTAAGGAACACCTATCAGCGCGGCAACCACTTTAACCCTGAGATGGCGAAGGAGCCTTAGCGAGATTTTCGGGCCCTCAGCGCGTATATCCACAGCGAGGGGTTCCACTGTTTCGGTAATGCGCCTTTCCTGGCCGTCCTCGTCTATCCAGCTTAAGACGCGCTTTTCAAACAAGGGTTCGGGAAAGGAGCGGGATGGCTCTCCCTCGACAAGAAGGGGCAGGATATTGGCCTTTCGCCCCAGCCCCGAAAAGTAAAGGATTAGCTGCGACATGGCCGGTGAGGCCCTGGTTTTCTCCGAACAGACTATTACAAGCCACCTGGACCGGCAAATGATGCCTTTTATCTCATCCGAGATGACCTCATTGCTGTTTCCGGAAAGCAGGAGGGTGGTCGCGCGATGGTAGCTAAGACCATGTTCCATACCCTTTGGGAGCCTGAAGCTTTCAACCTCTTTCTTAAGGGCTTCGGCTGCCACGGGGTCAAAGCCGGAGTTGATGGCGAGAATACAGAAATCGTAATAGTACCCGCTTTCCATGGATCACCTCTGCGGCATAAAAAACTAATTAATAGAAAAAATTTCTTAACTCCATAGTATTAAACCCCGTCTCGTTCAGTCAATAGTTTATGGTAAGGAAGTCAAGAAGGATAAAAAAAAGGGGGACAGGGAAATTCCATTCCCTGTCCCCTGGCAAACTTACAGGGTTATTGTTACGGTATGCTCCTTGCCGTCGGTCATGACGGGAACAAGGCTGGAGGACAGCTTCTGCCCGTCGAAATATACCTCGGATGCATCGCTGATGCGTTTAAACCCTTTGCCCTTGGTAATGGTGACATTGTAGCGCGCCCTGCCTGTGTTCAGGGTATAGCGCAGCTCTTCTTCATCGGGCCTGAGGATGGGTTCAAACAGGATACCCTGGCTTGTGTACTCAACGCCGAAGGCGCTCATGAGCGTAAGTATCAGCCAGGTTGAGGTGCCGCTGAGCATGGGTCCGATATTCTCGCCGGTATCGCTGTTGTTGTACTGGGTGCAGAACCTGGGATTGCCACAGATCTCAAAGGGGTTTTCCATGGTCCTGTAGGGCACAGTGATGTCTACCATCCACCAGGCCTCTTCTGCGAGCCTCCTTGCCAGGGCTGGGTCCTTAACCCGCTTTGCGGCCTTGAACATGGCGCTGGTGGCCATCATGCAGGCATGCTTGAATACACCCCCGTTTTCCCTGTCACCCGTGAAGTAGTGGTCGGTGGCGCTGATGTTGGTGATGGGTCCCAGGTCGGACGGGGAGACCAGTTTGAATCCGTAGGGTGTTTTAAGCGTCCTGTCAATCACATCAAGCATGGCCGATATCTGCTCGTCTGTTGCGGTGTCGCTGAGTATGGACCAACTAAAGGAGTTGAGGAAGAATACCCCGTCGATGTTGGGGTCAATGGAGAAAGAATCGCCTTTTGCGCCCAGGTAGGTGTACTTCCCGTCGGCGTAGCGGTTTATGAGCACGCGGGCAAAGTAGTCTTCCTTCCAGGCATGGGTCTGAATCAGGCCATACAGTTCACGGCTTGCCTTCTCAAACTCTGCCCTGCCCTGCGCGTCGCCCTTGTCTTCCGCCAGTATGGCGGCCTCGTCCAGGGCGAGCTTTAGCAGGAAGGCGTTCATGACGCTTTCGGAAAAGTCGCTCTTAAACGGCTCATCCGGATTTCCGCTCTTTTCGATCTGTTCCTTATACAGCTTTTCCTTGGTGATGCCGTCGATGTAATCGGGGTCCACCTGCAGCGTGTCGTTCCAGTCGGCCCTGTCTATGAGAGGAAGGCCATTCTTTCCGATGGATATGCGAAGGGAATAGTTAATAATGGCCTTGATGGTTTCATATACAGACCGCTTCCTGCCGTCGGTGCCCGCAATGGTTACCGTTTCGTCCAGGAAACCGATGTCCCCTGTAAGGTTTATGTACCGGTAGACCGCCTGTATGAACCAGAGGGCGTCATCGGACCATTTGCCCGGCTCCTTGCCTTCCCAGAAGAAGTTGTGGTAGGCATAGCCGAACTCGAAAACCATGCTGCACCATTCCTTCAGGAGCTGCTTTACAAAGTCGGCAAGGCCCATGGCGACAAAGTAGTACATGGAGGCGAAGATGTCCTGGATCTCGCGGAACCCGATTTCCCTGTAACCCTTCTGTGTCTGGCCGAAGGAGCGGGATACAAAGGTCTGGTACAGCACCTGGAAGGGAAGGTTCCTGTTGAAGTATGTGTTCAGCGTCTCATTGGAGGACCTAAGCTGTATAAAGCTGCTGTACTCGTCAAGAAACTTCATGTTGCTTTCAAAGGCCTGCTCCAGCACGCCGGGAGCGGTAAAGGTATCGCACAGCAGCCTGACCTCATTTACAAAGCTTTCGTGATAGCTGTAATCCGGGTTGGTCTTGTCCGAGACCATGCCCGTGAAATTATCGACTGTCCGGGTTTCTCCCGTGCCGACCTTAAACGAGGCGGCAAGCGCGAAGAATCCAGGGCCCTTCCTGTTCAGGCTATTGGAAAGGCGCAGCAATCCCTGCGGGTCCTGGAGGCTCCCCACGCCCACGAACTCGTTGTAGTTGGTGCAGAACTCGGTGGGATAAGATACGATGTTTTCCTCACGGACCATCATGACATGGAAGCGTTGGTCTGAATGGGTGTAAGGGGGATAGTAATCGGGCCCGACAGCCATAATGGAGCCGTCCTCGTTCATGAGCACCCTGCCCTGCATGATTACGTTGGTATAGAGCACATCTTCCCATTGGCCCATGGGGTTGAAGTTGCCGAACATGCCCGTGTAAACCAGTCGGAGCTTCCTGTCCCTGCCCGAATGGTTTATGATCTCGATCCTCTGTGCCTCGGCCGCCAGCGGCAAGCCCTTGTACTGGGGAAGGATGAATATGAGCCGGCGGATCTCAAGACCGCATTTTGTCCTGTATATTATCCTGGTATGGTTCCTGGAATGTATGCATTTGGCCTCTGCGACGTTGGGGTTGGTGGGTTCGGCCGAATAGAAGATCTTTTGTCCGTCCTCCACCAGGTAGAATTGCCTGTTGGCCGGAAAACCGTTCTCTTCCTGCCGCATGTCCCACCGGGTGGCGAGTACCTGGGATGCGGCATGGGACCTGAAGCTTCCGCCGCCGAAACGGTCCACCACGCTTTTCGGGGTTGTCTGCAGGGCGCTGGGAAATCCAACCCGGTTGCCCAGCAGGAGGTTTACATAAAAATGCGGGCCGGGCGCGGGGGATAGAAGGTCTATCACATGTTCCCCTTCCTCATTGAGATAGCCTGCCCACTTGTCGGCGTCCTTCAGGGTTTCAAACAGCGTTTGTTGAAGAACCTGCGGAAGATCAGCCCCGGAAACATCGCTTCCCATGGCTTTATACAGGCGGATGCCGCTGGTCTCCAGCCTGATGAGGACCGAGTATCCTTTCTCAGCAAGCTGGTTGATTGCACCTGCGGCTTCCCTGTTCTTAAGGATCTCAAGGACTGCCGGAGCCTTGTATTTAAGGCCCGAGACGGCTATGACACCGCTGCAGGAACTGTCGTTGAATACGGCGTCGATAACATCTTTTTCTGAAACCTGTCCGGGGAACAGCTTTCTTGCCAGGTTGGCGGGAGTGACTGAAACCTTTCTGGATACAACCTCTTTTACCATGGGAGCACCTCCGGTAATAGGAAAGTCTTGATATAAGTGTGCGAAACCGCGTTTATAGAGCCATAATACCATAGAGATTTACCATATTCAAGAAACAGGATGTCCTGTGTCAAAAAGTTGTCCGGCTGCATAAAGATAGAGTAGGGGCATGTCCCCGGCATCAAGGAACAAAGAAAAAGCGCCTGTCACTCCTGTTTGTATTGTGTCGTGCGTCTGACTTACGGAATTCGGTGAGTAACGGTCCTTCATCAGCCTTCACAGCTTTACTCTCCCCAATGCCCGAATCCGGGTCAGAAAAAATTGCCTCTGCAAAACGCAGAGGCTTTTTTCATTTTCCCTCTTGAAGCGGTGTGCATTCATAAGATGCTTCTCTTTATCCGGTTGCATCCTTATACCTGCATTCCTGAAAGCAACTTATTTTGTTTTTACCACCACGAACTCTGTGTAGTTTTCATCACTGTCCTGGATGTCGGAAACGAGGATCTCCAGCCTGTTGAGCTTTGCCGCCGAAGCGCTGGCGATGGCGGCCGAGCACTTGTCGTCAAGGGCGCTCACAGCCTGAGCCGCTGCCGATGTGGTGGAAAAGGGAATGATTCTGTATTCGGGATGGTCATTAAGGAATTTCTTGCATTGCTCCAATGCCTTGTCCTTTGAATAGATCTTTCTTATGCTCTTTATGTCGGTACCGGAAGGAGCAACCAGGTTCATGCGGATTTTTAGCTGCAGCTGATCTACTATCTCCAGGCCATAGTGTTCGATGAGCTCTGTTGCTTCTGTAACCTTTCCGGCCAGCGTGTTTTCAACAGGAAGCACACCTGCTTCTGCTTTCCCCAGGGATACCGCCTCGCATACATCCTCAAACCGCTCGAGCCCCACCATGGCTGAGGTGGGGAAGAGCTTTTCTGCTGCTTCATAGGAAAAGGAGCCCGGAGTACCGGCATAAGCCACAGAATGCCCTACCGGAATATTCCTGCCTTCAATCCGTGCATATTCCCTGAGCTTTGGCATGATATAGGAAAATTCATCGGGGGTGATGGACTGAGGGCCATCTGAAAGCGCCGCCATTGGATTGTTGTGCACCTCAATGATGAGTCCATCGGCGCCTGCCGCCACAGCCGCTTTGGAAAGGGGTTCCACCATCCACGACAGCCCGCATCCGTGGCTCGGATCCACCAAAACGGGAAGATGGCTCATCCTCTTGAGAGCGGGAACGGCGCTTAAGTCCAGCGTGTTCCTTGTATAGGTCTCATGGGTGCGTATGCCCCTTTCGCAGAGAATAACGTTCTCGTTTCCTTCGCTCATGATATACTCACAGGCCATGAGCATTTCTTCCAGGGTGTTGGCAAATCCCCGCTTGAGGAGAATGGGTTTTTTAAGGCGTCCCAGTTCCTTGAGCAGTTCAAAGTTTTGCATGTTTCTGGCTCCCACCTGGATGAGGTCCACATACTGATCGAAGAGTTCGATATATATTGGATTGGTTATCTCCGAAACAATGGGAAGACCGGCAGCCTCACCGGCACGCTTCAGCAGCATGAGCCCTTCTGCCCGAAGGCCCTGGAAAGCATATGGGGAGGTTCTTGGCTTGAAGGCACCGCCTCTGAGCATGGAAGCACCGGCTCTCTTAACCTGCATAGCAATCTGGGTGATCTGATCCTCGCTTTCCACCGAGCATGGCCCTGCGATGACCACCAGTTCCCTTCCGCCAACCAAAACATCTCCCACTTTGATAATGGTATTTTCGGGATGAAACTTGCGGTTAGCCTTTTTAAAGGGTTCCTGAACCTTAAGGACCTTCTCCACCACCTCGTGCATGCCCACCTCATCGGCCGACAGGCCCGATGTGTCTCCAACCAGGCCCAGCACAGTCTTTTCACTGCCGTAGATGGGAGAAACCACAAGGCCCTGTTTTTCAATCCATCTTTTCAGTTCCTCTACCCTGGCCCCATCCGCTCCTTGTTTCAATACGATGATCATAACAACCCTCCTGTTCTTTCCCGCGTGTGTCCTGCCTGAGAGGCTCCGGCGGATCTGCTCCGTTCATGACCGGAAAATATAAAAGCCTTCGCCCCAATAATGGGACGAAGGCTGCTGCTTTCGCGGTACCACCCAAATTCATCACAAACGTGATGCACTCGCTGCAGATACGGGATGCAAAATCCGATATCCTGCTCCTGTAACGGTGAGCTTTCCGCACTTGCCTACTAGTCCGGCCGGACATTCAACGCGTGTGCTCAAGGGAGAACTTCAGCGGTTATGATGCTTAAAACCACTCTCAGTCCATGATGGTTTTTCCCTGTAAGTCATAAGACGCCTACTTTTCCCTGTCACTGCATCTGGAATATGAATAATTTAATCTATATTATGCCCAAAGATCACTTTTTGTCAATACTGTTTTTTCTGTTGATCACAAGGCTTGTCAGGGTGATGATTCCTGCATAGCCCACCGAAGGATAGAGGTATCTGACCAGGTTTGAGAAGCCCAGCAGGCTTATGAGAAATGCGCACAGGGCACTGATAACTGTAATGTCCCTGGAGTTCCATGGCACCGACGCCGAGATGCGCGCCGAAAGACCATAGAGGTTTCCGACAGCCGTTGTATAGATCTCGGCAAGGAGTACGATTCCATAGATTATACCGGCTGCCGGGGACACTCGTCCAGCGATATAGATCATGGGCACTTCCATGCCGGCGGCTTTTGTAAAATGATGCCGGATCGAAAAAAACAGGGCGAAGGCTCCAATGCCAAGGCCAAGACCCCCAAGGATCGCGCCGTATAATATGGCCTTCCTGTTTTTTGCCCGAGCTCCCAGCGGACCAAGTATGGAAAAGGATATAACCGTGTTGTAGGAAGTGTACAGGATGGCTGACCAAAACCAGTTCCTGAGGAAGCCGGTATTAGGGGCGAAACTGCGCAAGGCTGTTTTTTCAGGCTCTATAAAGAGGGAAAGTATTCCGGTGCCCACGGCCGAAACCAGGAGAAAGGGCACTACAAGGCTTATGGAGTTGATGGTGCCGTTAAAGCCCGACAGGACCGTAAGGGTGGTAAGGACCGCCATCAGAAGCCCGCCGGAAAAAGGGTGCAGCCCGAACCGCTGAGATATCAGGGCTCCGGAACCGGCAAACATTGCAGATAGCGTTCCGAACAGAAAAAAGGAGATTATGACGTCTGAGAACACTGAAAGTATCCTCCCCGAGGTTGCTTCCACTATATCCAGGTGGGACTCGGCATGGACACGGTTTCCGGTTTCCATGACCATAAAGCCCAGGACCATGAATAAGACTGTCACCACTAAAAGCCCCGCAATACCAGCGTTTCCAAAACAGACGAAGAACTGGAGGACCTCCTGGCCCGAGGCGAATCCCGCCCCCACAACCGTGCCGATATATGTTCCCGCCACCCTCAGCGCGGAAACCCCCTTCTTACTTGCCATCTTCATCTTCCCGCACCATGGCTTCCCTTAAAGCATATCCTTTGCTGAGCCGGATTAGCACCTGTATATCTCCCGTTTTTCAGACATTCGGTGGAACATGATGTATGATTTGCATGGAAACAGGGAATGGCACAAATAAAGCCATGTTTTTATGGTAATTATGTTATAATGTTTCAAGTGCTGCCCTTTAAGCCGGGCCGCTTTTGACGGTGTGCTATTGAAACAAACTGTGTCTTGTAATAGAATATGTTTTATGTCTGGAAAAAATGCTGAAATTTAGTAATATAATGCCGGATCAAGGGAACTGACAAAGACTTTGATCGGAACGTGAGGATATTTTATGACCGAAAAACCGACAGCAAGTAAGCTTTGGAACAGGGATTTCGTTTTGCTTTGGCAGGGACAGCTGGTTTCCGACCTGGGACAAGCCGCATTCACGGTAGTTCTTGGTTTCTGGGTTCTGGATGTCACCAATTCGACAGCCATCATGGGAATAATCCTGGCTTGTTTTACGCTTCCCAGGGTATTGTTCGGCCCATTTGCCGGGGCCTTTGCCGACAAGGCGAACAAGAGATGGCTGATCGTTTTTTCGGACCTGCTGAGGGGTATTCTTTATGCGGCCATGGGAGTAATGATCCTGATGGATAGATTTCCATTCGGGCTCATCTATCCCTTTGCGTTGCTCATAAGCTTTTTCGGAGCCTTTTTCACCCCGGCCATCAACGCGGCCGTTCCCGAGATTGTCCACAGGGATAACCTGTCCAGGGCTAATTCGGCCAGGGGTATTTCGCAAACCGCCTCGTCGCTGGTGGGCAATGCATTCGGAGGCGTGCTTTATGCCGTCCTTCGTGGCCCCATCTTTTTTGTCATTAACGGGATCTCGTTTATCTATTCAGCCATTACCGAGGTTTTCATCAGGATACCCCATGTTAAGAAAGGTCCGATGAAAAAGCATATTGTCAGGGACATGGTGGAGGGATTCAAGTATTCATGGAACATCATGGGCATTAAAATATTGATGCTTACCGGCATGTTCATCAATTTCTTCGTTACCATGGGTGTCACGCTGCTCCAGCCCCTCTTTAAGAACACCGAGGGCTTCGGAGTGGAAAGGTACGGCTTTGCGATGGTATCACTGATGTCCGGCGCCATACTTGGGATGCTGGTCCTGTCGGTTTGCAGGATCAGGCCTGATCAGCGCTTCTTCTACTACAAGCTTTCCACTTACCTGATGATCGTTTGCATGCTCATCGCCGGTTTCACCAAGAGCTTCGGGGTTATCATGGTCATGGCCTTTTTCGCGGGTATCTGCAACAGCATCATCAGCGTCATCACCCAGACCGTGATGCAGGTTACCGTTTCCCAGGAAAACAGGGGAAAGGTGTTTGGCATCCAGGCCACCATGTATGAAGGGCTTTCCCCGCTGGCAATGGCATTGAGCGGCATAATTGCCCATTTCGCAGGTGTCCGGCCCACTATCATCGGGTCTTTCATATTGGCCGCGATCATTGTCATACCTACCCTGTTCAACAAGAAATATGGAAAATTCATGAACAGCGACTGCTGCATACAGTAAGGATCACCAGGCCATCAGTTCCTTGCCCAAAATCCGAAAAATCAATATAATGTAGGTGTTCCATAAAGTGGCATACAGTTTTATCTGCCGGGAGCGGGCTAATAAACTTGTGTAAAGGAGAACATGATGGGTACCTCTTCATATGATCCCTTTTTGAAATTCAAATACCCCTTCAGGATCCACCAGAAGATGATCCTGGACCGGTTCAGCCAGGAACTGCAAAGGAAAAAGCCGGGTGAGCCTTTAAGGTTCCATGTGGTGGCCCCTCCCGGTTCCGGGAAGACCATCGTAGGGATTGAGCTTGCCATCCGGCTAAGGAGGCCCTCCCTGGTGATCTGCCCAAATACGGCCATCCAGGGACAGTGGGTAAAGAAGCTGGAGATGTTCATCCCCGAGAACAGCGGGGTTCATCCCGGAGAGATCGTGACCTCCCAGACGAATCAGCCCAGGTTCATCAATGTATTGACCTACCAGATCCTCAGCATTCCGGAGGACGCGGGCGAAACCATAGTGGAGCTTGCCGAGGGTTTCTGGGCGCGCTCCATAGCTGAAAACCAGAGGATTGAACTTGACGAAGCCCGTTCAAGGGTTATGGCCATGAAAACCTCCAATCCCGCCCAGTATAAAAAACAGCTGGCGAAATATACCAAGGGCATAAGGCACGGAAAGCTCCTTAAGAACCAGGAAGGCCGGACCGGCGACAAGGACAGCCTGATCAGCGTGCTTCATCCAAGGACGCGGGAGCTTTTGAAAAGGCTTCGGGATTTTGGGGTCAAGACCGTCATTTTCGATGAATGCCATCATCTCCAGACCTATTGGGCAATAGTCATGAAAAATATCCTGGAATGGATGGAGATTGAGAACATAATAGGCCTTACCGCAACCCCGCCCCTGGACGAAAGGCCCGAAATCCTGCAGAACTACATAAACCTCCTGGGGCCCGTTGATTTTGAGATCCCCACGCCGGCAGTGGTAAAGGACGGTATGCTGGCGCCGTACCAGGATATGACCTGCTTTTGTACCCCTGAACATAATGAAATGGAGTATCTTAGCAACTGTCACAGCAAGTTCCGTGACCTGATCGAGAGGTTCAGGGACCCGAACAGCGATTTCTGCCGCTGGGTGGTGTCAAGGATCATAGAGCGCAGGATGGCCGACGGCACACAGAGGGAGTGGCGCAAGCTGTTTGCCGCCCGCCCGGATTTTTCTGCTGCCGGGGTCAAGTACCTGAGGAAAGCGGGGATAAGAATCCCGCATGACATTACGCTTACAGGGGAGATGGCCGGGGAACTGACCGTTGAAGACTGGGCGATGCTCATTGAGGATTATGCGTTAAACCGCCTGAAGCTGAGCGGGGAAGAGGACCATAAGGCTTTGTACAATGCCATCCGCGACGCATTGTACACCTTGGGATTCATACTTACCGAGAAAGGCATTCGCACATACATCTCGCCCCTCGACCGGGTCCTGTCCTACAGCAGGAGTAAACTTCGTGCCGTGAAGGATATCTTGAGGCATGAGATGCGCATAATGGGAGACAGGATCAGGGCGGCGGTTGTAACAGATTTCGAGTTTTCAAACGCCCTGTCCCTCTCAAAGCTGGAGAATGTGCTGGACGAGGAATGCGGCGGGGCCATCAGCGTTATCAAGGAGTTGGTGACCGATGAGGAGCTGGACAGGCTGAACCCCGTCATGGTAACAGGAAAGAGCCTCCTCTGTGATGACGACCTTGCCGAAACATACCTGGAGCAATTCAGGAGGTGGGCCGTAGAGCACGGTTATGACATTACCCTTTCCATGAAGCCCGTGTTCGGCGGGAGGCTGTATGAAATAGATGGAAGCGGAAAGGACTGGAACACCAAGTCGGCTGTCCTGTTTACCACAAGCCTCCTGGAAAAAGGTATCACCAAATGCATAGTGGGGACAAGGGGGCTTTTGGGCGAAGGCTGGGACGCCGTCAGCCTCAATACCCTGATAGACCTTTGTGCCGCGGCAACCTACGCATCGGTGAACCAGCTCCGGGGAAGGAGCATCCGGAAGGATGACAAACAGCCGAGGAAGCTGGCTAACAACTGGGATGTTGTATGCTATGCGCCCGGCCTTGAGAAGGGTGCCAATGACCTTAAGAGGCTGTATAAAAAACATATGCAGTTTTACAGTATTTGCGCCGACGGACGTATCCAGAAGGGCGTGAACCATGTAGACCCGTCCCTGGCCTTCATGGATGAGATGGACCTGGATGCCATCAACCGGTTCAACGAAAGGATGATGGCCAAGTCATCGGAACGGAACAGCCGGTATGACATGTGGAGAATAGGCGAGAAGTTCGTCAACGTCGAGCAGGACAGCGTGGAGTTTACCATGAACCAGGCCGCCGTGCCTTGCGATACAGGGGTGTACACCCTCCATACCGCCAAGCTCAGGGGAAGATCCGCAGCCAACAGGTTTAAGGGCGGAGCGGCCATATTTGCAATGCTGGCCGCGGCGATCGCCGCCGCGTCGAGCATCCCTGTCGCTATTGCCTGCGGGGCAGCCTCGGTGCTCTTTTTACGTTCTGCCGCGAAGGGTGTGGGCAAAGCAGCGGAATACAGCCGCGAGAACGTGCTCAGTATGGACAGCCTGGAGTTTGCAAGAAGATGCGCATTCTGCCTGTTCCATGCCTTGCAGGGAACGGGTCTTATCAGCAGGATCCTTATAGAAAAGAATATCAATATCTCAAGGCGCGAGGACGGGTCCATCCGCGTCTTCCTGGACGCGTCTTCAGAAGAATCGGCCTTGTTCGCGAAATCCTTTGATGAGCTTTTAAGCCCCATCATGAACCAGCGGTATGCCGTTCCCCGCTATGAAACGGTGCCCGCAGGCAGGGGAAACTTTGCGGCCATCAGCGCCGGGCTTAAGCCTGCGCGCTCGGTTATAGCGTCATGGCATCCCGTTCCCGATGTCCTGGGCGCCAACAAGGAAAAGGCCGAAATTTTCAGGATACAGTGGAACCGCTGGGTAAGCAGGGGTGACATGGTATACCTAAGGAGAGAGCAGGGGGAGAAGATAATCGAACAGTACGGCATGAGCAATGGGCTTGGGATAAAAAAGCAGGTAGCCAATTTCTGGAGGTAGGATCAGGGCGGAATACCTCAAAACATTGTGTATTTTTTAACAGAAAAATGGGGAATTGTATTGAAAATTATTCTAATAATAAGGTAGAATAGTTAATATCCCATATCGGAAAAAGATGTATACAGTATTTAGCCTCAAAAGGAGTTGTTTTTATGGGTATGAAGAACAAGATGACCGTGGCTGATGTCGACATCAAGGGAAAGCGTGTTATAGCGCGCGTTGATTTCAATGTTCCCCTGGACGAGAACGGCAATATAACCGACGACAAGCGTATCAGGGCTGCGCTGCCCACCATACGCCATATCATCGGCCAAGGTGCGTGCCTGATCCTGGTTTCCCACCTGGGAAGGCCCAAGGAAGGCCCTGACCCCAAATACAGCATGAAACCGGCAGCCGAGCGCTTAAGCGAACTTCTCGGCAAGGAAGTCAAGCTCGCGGCCGATGTCATAGGGGAGGATGCTAAGGCAAAGGCGGCAGCCCTGAAGGAAGGCGAGGTCCTTATGCTGGAAAATGTCCGCTTCCACAAGGAAGAGACAAAGAACGATCCGGCATTCGCGAAGGAACTGGCCTCAATGGCGGATATCTATGTCAACGACGCTTTCGGTACCGCGCACAGAGCCCATGCCTCCACGGCCGGAATCGCGGAATACCTTCCGGCGGTCAGTGGTTTTCTGATTAAAAAGGAACTGGATGTCATGGGCAAGGCCCTTGATGACCCGGAAAGGCCATTTGTGGCCATCCTGGGCGGAGCGAAGGTTTCCGACAAGATCGGCGTGATTGAAAGCCTCCTAGATAAAGTTGATACCCTCATCATCGGCGGAAGCATGGCATATACCTTCTTCGCGGGCAAGGGATATTCGGTGGGCACCTCCAAGTATGAGGCGGACAAGGTGGATCTGGCGTCAAACCTTCTGGCCAAGGCGGAAAAGAAGGGTGTCAGGCTCCTTCTTCCGGTTGACAATGTTGTAGGTAAAGAATTTGATCCCGATACCGAATCACAGGTTGTGGATTCAGATAATATACCCGAGGGCTGGATGGGCCTGGATATCGGGCCTAAGACCGTGGAACTCTTCTCGGAAGCTGTTAAGGGCGCGAAGACCGTTGTGTGGAACGGTCCGGTTGGCGTCTTTGAGTTTGAGAGGTTTGCGGTTGGCACCAGGAATATAGCGGAAGCGCTGTCGGCCGCATCGGCCGTTACCATCGTGGGCGGGGGCGACTCGGCCGCGGCCATCGAGCAGATGGGCTTCTCGGACAAGATTACCCATATTTCCACGGGCGGAGGCGCCTCCCTTGAGTTCCTCGAGGGCAAGGAGCTTCCCGGGATCGCGGTTCTGAACGACAGGAAGTAAACTGATGAAAGGATGAAATAAAGATGGCAAAACGTACAATTATGGCAGCGGGAAACTGGAAGATGAACAAGACCCCCTCGGAGGCCAGGGAATTTGTTGAGGGCTTAAAGGGCCTGGTGTCAGACGCGAAATCCGAGGTTGTTGTGGGGGTTCCATTTGTATGCATTCCTGCTGTGACTGAAGCTGTAAAGGGCTCAAACATAAGGGTGGCTGCTCAGAACGTGCACTGGGAGGCAAGCGGCGCCTATACCGGCGAGGTCTCCTGCGCCATGCTGAAGGATCTCGGCGTGGATTATGTAATCATCGGCCATTCCGAGAGGCGTGAATATTTTGCCGAGACCGACGAGATGGTAAATAAGAAGGCACGCGCCATACTGGACGCGGGAATGGTGCCCATCATATGCTGCGGCGAATCCCTGGCACAGAGGGAGCAGGGCGTGACCGCCGAGCATGTAAGGTACCAGGTCAAAATAGCCCTTCTCGGGCTGTCAGGCGAGGAAGTGTCCAGGCTTGTTATTGCCTATGAACCCATATGGGCCATCGGGACCGGAAAAACGGCCACCAGCGAGCAGGCTGAAGAGGTATGCGGTATAATCCGTAATCTTGTAGCGGAGCTTTATGGCGAAGATGTGGCCGAAAAAACACGCGTCCTTTACGGCGGAAGTGTTAAGGCCTCCAATTCCTCCGAGTTATTCTCCATGCCCAATATTGACGGCGGCCTGGTCGGAGGAGCCAGCCTGAAGCTGGATGAGTTCGAGAAGATCGCCAAGGCAGGCTGAGCAGCATGGGCTGGCTGCGGGAATCGGTTTATCAGGAAATGAGTTACAATGGGGACGGATATTTTACCGTCCCCATTGTTGACAACTCGGTGACCTCCCGGGAATCGATTAGTATAAGGAAATATATAATGGATTAGTATTAACTCAGGATTGTTTAAGGCGGCGTTATGTGGTATAAAAAGACCGTACCGGAGATACCAATAAACCGATACCCCATACGCTAACAGGACCGGTATAGAGACTGACCATACTGGTATTGGTAAATGGACGTGAATACCCATACTACAGGAAGGACAGGTAACAGAGATATGCTCAAAAGAAATAGTTACGAAAAAAGCAAGGGCCCGCTCCTCATCGTTGTTATGGACGGCATAGGCATTACCGGTGCCACCGAAGGCAACGCGGTAACGGCGGGCTTTACTCCCAACCTGGACAGGCTGATGGCATCATGCCCACATACATTGCTAAAGGCCCACGGTACGGCTGTGGGACTTCCCAGCGATGACGACATGGGAAATTCCGAAGTGGGCCATAATGCCATAGGCGCGGGCCAGATTTATTCACAGGGCGCCAAGCTGGTGAATGAGGCCATAGAAAGCGGAAAGCTGTTCCAGGGCAGGGGCTGGACCGAAATAACGCAAAACTGCGTCGGTAACAACACCACGCTTCATTTTATCGGCCTTTTCAGCGACGGCAACGTGCATTCCCATATTGACCACCTCAAGGCAATGATAAAAAGGGCAGCCCAGGAAGGCGTTAAAAGGGTTCGCGTGCATATTCTCCTGGATGGACGTGACGTGGGTGAAACCTCGGCGCTGGAGTATGTGATACCCTTTGAGGAGTTTTTAAGCGGCTTAAAAAGCGATTCCTTTGATGCGCGTATCGCAAGCGGCGGAGGCCGGATGTTCATCACCATGGACAGGTACGAGGCCAACTGGGGCATGGTGGAGAGGGGTTGGAAGACCCATGTGCTGGGCGAAGGCAGGCTCTTCTCCAGCGCCCGGGAAGCCATTGAAACCCTGCGCGGTGAAACCGGCGCGATAGACCAGGATCTACCCGCCTTCGTAATAGCTGAGGACGGCAAGCCTGTGGGCACCATTGAAGACAGCGACAGCGTTATCTTCTTCAATTTCCGCGGCGACAGGGCTATTGAGATGAGCCGCGCCTTTGAGGAAGAGGATTTCGACAAGTTCGACCGTGTGCGCTGGCCCAGGGTGGTTTACGCCGGTATGCTGGAATATGACGGGGACCTTCATATCCCCAAACGCTACCTGGTTGAACCACCGTTCATTAAGAATACCATGGGAGAATACATGGCAAGGACCGGCGTGACCCAGCTGGCAATATCGGAAACACAGAAGTTCGGCCATGTGACCTATTTCTGGAACGGCAACAACAGCGGTAAATTTGACGAGGAACTGGAAACATACATCGAGATCCCATCCGATATCGTACCCTTTGAGCAAAGGCCCTGGATGAAAGCCGCCGAGATCACCGACAAGCTGATCGAAATGCTGGCAACCCGAAAGTTCACCTTTGCCAGGTGCAATTTCGCCAATGGCGATATGGTGGGGCATACCGGGAGTTTCCAGGCGGCAAGGATCGCCGTTGAAGCTGTGGATCTTTGCCTAGGAAGGATTCTCCCGGTTATAGAGAAGCTTGAAGGAGTGGCATTGGTAACCGCAGACCATGGCAACGCCGACGAGATGTATGAACTTGATAAGTCGGGTAAACCCAGGCTGGATGAGGATGGCAGGATCAAGGCCAAGACCAGCCATACCTTAAGCAGGGTGCCATTCATCATCTTCGACCCGAAGAATAAGGGTAAATACAGGCTCAGGCAGGGTGAGTTCGGACTGGCCAATATTGCCGCAACAGCGGTCAATCTGCTTGGGTATGAAGCGCCCGACATATGGGAAGAGAGCATGATTGAGTTTCTGTAATGCCGAAATCCATTGCTTTTTTTTGGATTTTGGGCTATGATTGAAAAATAGTATCCCTTCCATTGCTTTCCGGGCTGATTCCCCTCCGGGAATTATGCCTGGAATGCAATTTAACAGCTGTTTCAGAACGACCATGCTGTGTTCGGGTATTATAAACGGAGCCGGTTATGCGCATATTATGTATCGATTACGGTGATGCCAGGATAGGTGTCGCCGTCAGCGACCCGATGGGATGGACCGCCCAGATGCTGGAAACCATCTGTTGGAAGGACGATATCGAAAAGCCTCTGGACAAAATCCACCAGCTTGCCCGGCAGTTCCAGTGCCAGCTGATTTTGGTAGGGTTGCCCAGGAACATGGATGGTTCTTTGGGCGTACGTGAGGAGAAGACCAGGGAATTCATGGACCTTCTCAGGAAGCGGTTGCCCAATATCGAGATCAAGCCATGGGATGAGCGGCTCACAACGGTGATGGCCCAGCGCGCCATGCGTGACATGGGAATCAGCTCAAGGAAACAGAAAGGGCGGATCGATCAGATGGCGGCCGCTTTAATTCTTCAAAGCTATCTTGACTCAATCAAATAGCGGGATACCCAGCGTATTCCAAAACCGCGTTGAAGGGAGAAGAATCATGATGGATTACGAAAACGGAATCATTGAACTGACAGGAGAAGAAGGAGATGTCATCAAGGCTGAATACCTGGATACGGTACTGATGGACGACAACGAATATGTGGTATTGCTTCCGGTGGATGAGAACACCTGCGAAGAATGCGATGACTGTGTCTCCGAGGTAATCATAATGAAGATCGAAAAGGACGGAGACGAGGAATACCTGGTTCCCGTGGAGGATGATGATGAGCTGGATAAGGCGTTCGAAGCCTTCCAGGAGCAGATTGAAGATTACGATTACGATGATGAAGACGGGGAAGACGAAGACGACGACTGATCCCGCCTGACTCCTTCAAAAGAGAAAACGAGGTGACAGGCTATGCCCGGAAAGCAAAAGCTTTTGGCCGTGTTATTGTTGCTGGTGCTTTTTTGCTTTTCGTCATGCGGAGAGCAGCAGGCCAGCCTCGGTGATGGGGATTTGCAAACATCGGAACCGGCGGTTGAAGCTCCGGTGATCATTGTAGTCGAGCCGACTCCAACCCAGACTCCTACGCCCGAACCGGATGAGACTGCACCTCCGGAGCCGGAATACAGTTTTGTGGTTCCCGATCCCAATATCCGGCCGGTGGCGGTGATGATAGACAACCAGGGCGACAGGGTGCTCCCCCAGGGGGGTATAGCCCAGGCCCAGATCGTTTATGAGATCCTTACCGAGTACAATATCACCCGCTATATGGCCCTGTTCTGGGGTACCATGCCTGATATGATCGGCCCGGTAAGGAGTTCGCGGCACTACTTCCTGGATTATGCCATGGAGTATGATGCCATTTACACCCATTATGGCTGGAGCGACTATGCCAGAGCCGATATCGCAAAGCTGAAAATCGACAATATCCATTGGGATAGAAAAGAAACCTTCTGGGAGCTCACAAACGATCCCAACAACTGGCAGGACACCTACACGTCAGGGAAACGGATCGCGAAAGAGATTGAAAGGCTGAAGTATTCCACGACGCCCAAAAAGGAGTTTCCATTCAAGTACCATGAGGAAATGACCATTCCCGCAGACGGGCAGACGGCTGAAGAGGTAACCGTCAAGTTCGGGTCAAAGGGCAGCTACTGCGGTTACATCTATGATCCGGTTACCCGCCTGTACAAGCGGACACGGATGGGAAAAGATCAGGTAGAGCGAAATACCGGCGAGCAGGTGTTGGTGCGGAATATCATTATCATGAAGGTGACTTCGCGGCCCATCCCCAATGACAGTTACCACAGGATAGATCTCGATACCGTCGGAAAAGGCGATGGCTGGTACATAACAGGGGGCAGGGCGGTAAAGCTGACCTGGTCAAAGAGTGCCCGGGATGCCCAGACGGTATACACCCTCGAGTCCGGGGAGCCCATGGTCCTGAACAAGGGGCAGACCTGGATCGAAGTGGTTCCAAATATAAAACTCGTGGAATTCAAATAAGCCGGAAAAATAGCGCGGCAAAGACCAAAAAAATGGCCTTTGCCGTACCTTTTTATAATCGGTTCAGCGTGAAGCGCAAAGCAGAAAACGCGGGCTTTTTTGTCGAATCATCGGAGGGATGGATGATTCTTGCCCTAAGATTTTTGCCCGCCTACCAAATAATCAAGGATAAGGGAACCGCAGACCAGCATGACCCATACTCTTAAAGAGTAAATTATGAGCCATTCCACCATTTGCGGCTGGTTCTCAAGGAGCCGGAGCCCAAACAGGGATGATATCACAAAAAAACCTGCCGAAAGGAGCCCGGCAAGCAGCACGGCGGATGCGATCCTGATGAGGGTTTTGCTTCCCCTGTTCATGGAAGCAAGCCTTTTTTCTATGGTGTTTATATATGCCTGAAACTTTTTTGTTTTTCTTTCCTCGTTCATTTTGACCCCACATTCCAACTCATGATATTTAGTCACAAGACGTACATATACCATTTTACACGCAGCCTGCCCTGCTTTCAATCGAAATACCTTCCAGTTAACCCGGGAGGCCTTACCCTTACTGCCATTGCAAGCGCAGCGCGGCAATCTCAAAACAAGTACTTGATCTATACAAAACTCTACATATATTCTTATTCTAAACATGAACCAGCAGGGAGGAGGATCAATATGCCCCATGTGGTGGTAAAGATGTACCCTGGCCGGACCCGGGAACAGAAGGAGAAAATGGCGGAAAGGATAACACAAGCCCTCAAGGAAACGATCGGGTGTGAGGAGAAATCCATTTCCATCGCCGTGGAGGAAGTGCCGTCCGAAGAGTGGAACCAGCGCGTATACCAGCCGGAAATAATGGGAAAGGCTGACACTCTTTTAAAAAAGCCAGGCTATGTTCCGCAAAGTACATAAACGCAGGCTGCGGAATTGTGCAATGAATATAAAACTGCGGTCCGCGGGCGCATAAAGTTTTGGATTTTTTTGTAGACAACCGTTTGTTTCTGTGGTATCATATTTCCGGCATTGAACGGAGGGGAGAGAGAAATGGTATTGAGAGTCTTGAGGAAGATGATCGAACCAAATGTGCCTTGTGCAGGAACGGGGCAATGCTCTTTTTCTCTTTCGGGATTGGTATCAGAAAAAATAGCGCATTATGTTATTGAAAAATAGTAAGACCACGGTCTTACTATTTTTTTATAACCGAAACAGGCGTAAACAGAAAGGAAGCGGAAGTAGCATGAAGCTGCGCTCAAAGGATATTCTGGGGCTCGACCACCTGGAACCTGATGAGATTACCCTCATCCTGGACATGGCCCGTGACATGAAGAGAATAATCCAGAGCAATATGAAGCGTGTCAATTACCTTCAGGGCAGGAGCGTGGTGACCCTATTTTATGAAAACAGCACCCGGACCAGGGTTTCTTTTGAGCTGGCCGCCAAGTACATGGGAGCTCACGCGGTGAATGTTTCGGTGCCTGCCAGCAGCGTTGCCAAGGGAGAAAGCCTCATCGATACCGGAAAGACCCTGGATGTGATGGGTACCGACATCGTCGTGATAAGGCATTCCCAGCCCGGAGCTCCGCATCTTCTGGCAAAAAACATCAGCGCGTCGGTGATCAACGGCGGAGACGGGATGCATGAGCACCCCACCCAGGCGCTATTGGACATGTTCACCATGAGGGAGGCAAAAGGCGGGTTTGAGGGCCTCAAGGTGGCTATAATAGGGGATATAATGCATAGCCGGGTGGCCAGGAGCAATATGATCGGGCTTGGGAAGATGGGAGCACAGGTATATATCTACGCGCCGGCAACCCTGATCCCGCCGGGCATTAAAGAGATGGGGTGCCATATCTGCCAAAGCCTTGAAGAGGCCGTTGACGGCGCGGATGTGGTGATGGGGCTTCGCATACAGAGGGAGAGGCTTAAAAAGGCTCTGATACCCTCCACCGAAGAGTATGCCCGGTTCTTCGGGGTGGATGTGCGCCACCTGGCAGGGGCAAATAAGGACGTCCTTATAATGCATCCGGGGCCGGTCAACAGGGGAGTTGAGATGACATCCATTCTCATCGACTCGGACCAATCGAAAATAAACGAGCAGGTAACAAACGGCGTGGCCGTGCGAATGGCGCTCCTGTATCTTCTAGCCGGGAGGGATGAGAATTGAAGCTGCTTATAAAAAGCGGGACCATTGTTACAAAGGACAGGACAGAGGTCAATAAGGATATCCTTATTGAAGACGGCAGGATCAGCCGTATCGGCGAGGGCATTACCGACGCGGCAGATCAGGTAATCGACGCCGGCGGCCTTGCGGTGCTTCCCGGGCTGGTGGACGCCCACTGCCATCTGAGGGATCCGGGCTATGAATACAAGGAGGATATCCTAAGCGGGTCCATGAGTGCCGCAAAGGGAGGGTTTGCCTCCATCGCCTGCATGCCCAACACCAATCCGGTGATCGATAACGAGAGCGTAGTTAGAACTGTTATAGCCAAGGCACGCCGCGAGGCTGTTATAAACGTGTACCCTATAGGCGCCATAACCAAGGGTCAGCAGGGGTATGAGCTTGCGGAGATGGGCAGCATGAAGGCGGCGGGTATAGTGGCCGTGTCCGATGACGGAAGGCCGGTTATGCAGGCTTCTGTCATGAAAAAGGCCCTGATCTATGCGGGAGGTTTTGGGCTTACAGTCATCTCCCACTGCGAGGATCTTGACCTTGCCGAAGACGGGAGCATGAACGAGGGCGAAACATCCACAAGACTTGGAATACACGGTATACCTTCAGCCGCCGAGGACGTTATGGTGGCCAGGGAGATCATCCTGTCGGAGTATACGGGTATGCCCGTCCATATAGCCCATGTTTCCACAAAGGGAGCCGTGGAGATGATAAGGCAGGCCAAAAAGCGGGGAGTCCCCGTTACCGCCGAAACCTGCCCCCACTATTTCACGCTGACAGAAAAGGCCTGCACGGGCTATGACACGAACGCGAAGATGAATCCTCCGCTAAGGGCCCGGGAGGATGTGAATGCTGTGATCCAGGGGCTTTCTGACGGGACCATAGACATCATAGCCACCGACCATGCGCCCCACCACTTTGACGAGAAGAATGTGGAGTTCGAGCTGGCGGCATTCGGCATCGTCGGTTTTGAAACCGCGCTGTCCCTTGCCCTTACATACCTGGTCAGGCCTGGCATCCTGACCCTGAACCAGCTGGTTGACAAAATGTCCGCCATGCCCGCCAGGATCCTTAAGATAGAAAAGGGCGAAATCCGTGCCGGTGCCGATGCCGACCTGACCCTTGTAAACCTGGACGAGGAATATACAATCAATCCGGACGAATTCCTGTCAAAAAGCAAAAACTCACCCTTTGGAGGCTTTAAGGTAACAGGAAGAGTGAAGTATACGCTGTGCGGCGGAAAAATCGTGTACCAGGACAAGTAAAGCCGGAAAAACCCCCGCCGCTGGCAGCCGAGAAAAAGAAAAAGGAACGCATAGAGGGAGACGGGAGGAGATTTCTTGAACTTTTCAGACAGGCTTGGAAAGGCTGTAAAGGAAAAGAACAACCCATCGGTGCTGGGTCTTGATCCCAGGCTGGAATATATTCCGGAATCCATAAAGGAGAGGTGCAGGCAGCAGGTTGACAATGCCTTCCAGGCCGCCGCCAGAAGCATCCTGGAATTCAACAAAAGGCTAATTGACGCTACCTGCGATATAATCCCGGCCATCAAGCCCCAGGTGGCCTATTACGAGATGTATGGCATTGAAGGCCTGTGGGCGCTGGAGGAAACCATAGCCTATGCCCGCGAAAAAGGGCTTATAGTTATTGCCGACGGCAAGCGTAACGATATAGGCCCCACGGCCGAGGCCTATTCCACGGCCTTTTTGGGCAAGACCGATATCTTCGGGAAAGCCTGCCGGGCTTTCAACGCCGATGCCCTCACTGTCAACGCGTACCTGGGTGTGGATGGCATCAAGCCCTTCATCGGGGATTGCGTGAATGAGAACAAGGGCATATTTGTGCTGGTAAAGACCTCCAATCCGTCCTCGGGCCAGCTCCAGGACATGAAGCTGGAGGATGGAAGAAGGGTTTATGAGATGATGGCCGACCTGGTTAATGAGTGGGGCCGACCCCTGGCAGGCGAGAACGGGTATTCCCCGGTAGGAGCCGTGGTGGGAGCCACCTACCCGGAGCAGTTGAAGACCTTAAGAAAAAGGATGCCGAACGCGTGGATACTGGTTCCCGGTTATGGAGCCCAGGGAGGCACGGCAAAGGACGTGGCCCATGCCTTTGGCAAGAACGGCCTTGGCGCCATCGTCAATGCGTCCCGCAGCCTCATGTGCGCATACGGGCTGGAAAGGTGGAAAGACAGGTTCACCCATGAGGAATTCGCGGAAGCGGCAAGGGAGGAAGCCATCCGGATGAGGGACGATATCCTGTCGGCCCTGGAATAATTCCTCCAAGGTAAATCCCATTTCACGAATATCCCGTAAAAAGGGACTTTAAGGCAGTCCGTGCGATATATGGGCATGGATGAGTCTGTGCGAAAAGCCGGGCAGCCTTTAGTATAAACAAATTTCTTAAGAAAAGAGGTCAGTATGAAAGCGAGATTGTGGCTTGAAGACAATACAGTGTTCGAGGGCGAGGCCATAGGGGCTTTGGGCTGCTGTGCGGGCGAGGTTGTTTTCAATACTTCAATGACCGGATACCAGGAAATACTCACCGATCCGTCCTGCGCGGGCCAGATTGTAGCCATGACCTACCCCCTCATAGGAAATTACGGAATAAATGAGGAGGATAATGAGTCAGACAAACCCTGGGTAAAGGGGCTGATCGTCCGTGAGCTCTGCGATGAGCCCAGCAACTGGCGTTCCAGTAAGACCCTGAACGACTATCTTGTGAGCCATAACATTGTTGGCATCCAGGGCATCGATACCCGGGCTCTTACCAGGATCCTCCGTGAGAAGGGAACCATGAACGGTGTGATATCAACCGATCCCGATTTTAAGCCGGAGGACTGGAAACTCATTATAGAGGAATATGCCATAGTGAAGCCCGTTGATGAGGTAACCACAAAGGAAACCATCAATATCCGGGGATCGGGAATGAAGGTGGCATTGATTGATTATGGTGTAAGGGCCAGCATCATCAACTCCCTGACCGACAGGAATTGCGATATAACAATCTTTCCGGCAACTGCCACAGCCGAGCAGATCCTTGCCATAAACCCCGATGGCATCGTACTTTCCAACGGTCCGGGAGATCCGAAGGACTGTACCTTCCAGATCAAGGTTATAAGGGAGCTTTTGGGTAAGAAGCCTATCTTCGGCATCTGCCTGGGACATCAGCTCATAGCTCTTGCCTGTGGCGGAGAAACCGCAAAACTGAAGTATGGACACAGGGGCAGCAACCATCCGGTGAAGGATCTTCAGCAGGACAGGACATATATAACATCCCAGAACCACGGCTATGTGGTCCTGGCCGAAAGCCTCGACGCCTCAAAGGCGGCGGTCAGCCATATCAACATGAACGATGGAACTGTAGAAGGTATCCGTTACCTGGATACGCCCACCTTCTCGGTCCAGTTCCAGCCGGAGGCTTCGCCGGGTCCCGCGGACACCCGCTACCTGTTCGACAGTTTTGTTAAAACCATGGAAGAGTTAAAGGGAGGTTCATAAATGCCCAAAAGACAGGATATAAAACGTGTTCTCGTTATCGGGTCGGGCCCTATTATCATAGGCCAGGCGGCAGAATTTGACTATGCCGGAACCCAGGCCTGCCGTGCCCTTAGTGAGGAAGGCATAGAGAGTATCCTGGTAAACAGCAATCCTGCCACCATCATGACCGATACAGAAATAGCCAGCAAGGTATATATTGAGCCCCTTACAGCCGAAGTTGTGAAGAATATTATCCGAAAGGAAAAGCCCGACAGCATCCTGCCCACCCTGGGCGGCCAGACGGGCCTGAACCTGGCCATGGAGCTGGCGGAGTCGGGCTTTTTGGAGGAGCACGGGGTAAAGCTTTTAGGGACTGCCGTTGATGCCATAAGGATGGCGGAGGACAGGCAGGAGTTCAAGGACACCATGCTCCGGATCGGGGAGCCATGCATCCCCAGCAAAGTAGTAAACACCCTGGAAGATGCCCTGGAATTTGCAGAGAGCATCGGGTACCCGGTCGTGGTGCGCCCTGCCTATACCCTGGGCGGCACCGGCGGCGGCATAGCCCATACCCTGGAAGAACTCAGGGATATCGGCATCAACGGGCTGCGCCTTTCCAGGGTGCGCCAGGTCCTGATAGAGAAATGTGTCGCGGGATGGAAAGAAATCGAGTTTGAGGTGATCCGGGATTGCAAGGGCAATGTCATCACTGTCTGCAGCATGGAAAACATTGACCCGGTCGGCGTGCATACCGGAGACAGCATTGTGGTGGCACCTTCCCAGACCCTTTCCAACAGGGAATACCAGATGCTACGGACAGCCGCGCTGAACATCATTTCAGCCCTTGGCGTTGAGGGAGGCTGCAATGTCCAGTTTGCCCTTCACCCTGAAAGCTTTGAATATGCGGTCATAGAGGTCAATCCCCGTGTCAGCCGCTCATCGGCCCTGGCCTCCAAGGCAACCGGCTACCCGATTGCCAAGGTGGCCACAAAAATTGCCGTGGGGTACAGCCTTGACGAGATCAGGAACGCTGTTACGGGCAAGACCTACGCTTGTTTTGAGCCAACGCTGGACTATGTGGTTATAAAGATTCCAAAATGGCCTTTCGACAAGTTTGTGAAGGCCAAGAGAACCCTGGGAACACAAATGAAGGCCACCGGTGAGGTCATGGCCATCGGCAATTCATTCGAGGCGGCGCTTATGAAGGCCCTGCGCTCCCTGGAACTGGGAATCCGCACGCTGGAAACACCGCTTTGCAAGGACATGGACGATGAAACCCTGCGGGCAAGCCTCAGGAATGTGGATGATAACCGCCTGCTGGTGATTGCCGAATGCATAAGGAGAGGGTTCAGCCTGGACGAGATTTATGAAGTCACCATGATCGACCGATGGTTTTTGAGCAAGTTCAGAAACATCGTGGCCATGGAGGAGAAGCTGAAGTCCCTGACAGTGGATACACTTACCGATGAGCTTCTTTTAAAAGCCAAGAAGATGGG
>ERZ773359.1793-NODE-1793-length-28765-cov-8.587252_pt1 | contig 28765 bp, 21 predicted proteins | sample MGYA00374955_ERZ773359 | MGnify/ENA primary metagenome ERZ773359 (study PRJEB29098, sample SAMN04486028) | biogas fermenter metagenome | study: EMG produced TPA metagenomics assembly of the Biogas fermentation microbial communities from Germany - Plant 4 DNA1...
CCAACCAAGGATTATCCGTCTTCCCGAGAGAACACGGCAAATACAACATAAACCAAACAATTTCAGTAATATTGCACTTGCCGGTTGATGCTACAAATCTACAATTAAGGGACTTTTCGGGCAATAATTGAAAAGAAACAACTATTTTTGTAAAATACAATACGGTTTTTCCGTATGGGATTACATTACAAACTCTTTTTATCGATGAAAATTAAAATATTTGAATTTGGCCCATTAGCCGTAAATACCTATGTATTATCCGATGAAACCGGCGAGTGTGTGATAATCGACCCCGCATGTTGGTATCCCCACGAAAAAGAAACACTATTCAATTATATAGTAAACAACAATCTCACCGTAAAGCATCTCTTAAACACGCATTTGCATTTCGACCATTTATTTGGAAGCGATTTTATCGTTTCCAAATTCGGCGTCAAACCCGAAGCGCATGCAGCCGACGAGCATTTGCTGAAAAAAATTTCTACGCATCCCCAAATGTTTGGAATCGACTTGTCGCATCTTTCTGTTCCTCCTCTTGGGAAATATTTGAAAGAAAACGATGTTGTTTCTTTCGGAAATCAACAATTGCACGTCATTCATATTCCCGGACATTCGGCAGGAAGCATCGTTTTTTACGATAAAGCGGGAAATTGCGCTTTTGTAGGGGATGTTCTCTTCAATGGAAGCATAGGAAGGACCGATTTTATAGGAGGAGATTACGATCTGTTGGTAAAAGGCATCAAGGAGAAATTGTTTGTTTTGCCCGACGAAACGATTGTTTATCCCGGTCACGGTCCTGCAACCACCATTGGAAACGAAAAAAGATACAATCCTTTTGTGGGAAATCGAGCATAAGACATTCAATCATCGAAAAAATCACTTCATATTATGGAAATGGAACATTTTAAAACCCGGCATATCGGAATCAATCCGTCAGAAATGGAAAAAATGCTTGAAACCATCGGCGTTTCCAACATAGACGAATTGATCGATCAAACCCTTCCGGCCGATATCCGTCTTACCCAACCCCTATCGCTTCCCAAAGCGTTATCGGAACAAGAATATGCAGAAGAAATAGCGCACTTGGTATCCAAAAACAAAGTATATGCCTCGTATATCGGCATGGGATGGTACGATACGGCAACACCGGCCGTAATTTATCGCAACGTGTTTGAAAATCCGGTTTGGTATACCTCTTATACACCTTATCAATCCGAAATTTCACAAGGACGACTCGAAGCCCTGTTGAATTTTCAGACAATGGTGAGCGATCTCACTGCCATGCCACTGGCCAACTCGTCGCTCCTCGACGAGGCTACGGCAGCAGCCGAAGCAGCCAACATGATGTATACCCTATGTTCACGCAACAAAGCAAAAAAAAATGCCGACACCCTCTTTGTCGACGAACATATTTTCCCGCAAACCCTAGCGGTATTGCGTACCCGAATGCGGTATACAGGCAAAAATATCGTTGTAGGCGATTATAAAACCGTCAATCTAGACGATAAATTTTTTGGAGCTATCGTGCAATATCCCAACAGCGACGGCAACGTGGAGGATTATCGTCTCTTTGTGGAACAAGCACATGCCGTAAATTGCAAAGTGGCGGTGGCTACCGATTTATTGGCGCTCGTCATGCTCACTCCTCCGGGAGAATGGGGAGCCGACATTGCTTTCGGGAGCAGCCAACGTTTCGGTATCCCCATGTTTTACGGAGGACCTTCGGCCGCTTTCTTTGCTACTCGCGACGAGTACAAACGGTTTGTACCCGGACGCATCATCGGCATTTCAAAAGACGCTTACGGGAAAAAGGCATTCCGCATGGCTTTGCAGACGCGCGAACAACACATCAAACGCGAAAAAGCCACTTCAAACATTTGCACGGCACAAGCCCTACTGGCAACGATGTCGTCGTTCTATGCCGTATATCATGGCCCTGAAGGATTGAAAAAGATTGCCGAACGTGTCCATTCCATTGCTTCGCTGATAGCCGACGAACTGGTGGAAATGGGATACAAACAACTCAACTCGAGTTATTTCGATACCCTCAAAATAGAACTTCCCTCGACTATTTCACAAAAAGACATTCAAAACAACGCCGAAATCAGAAATATCAATCTACGCTATTTCAAATCGGGAGAAATCGGCATCAGTATCGACGAAACAACCAATAGCTATCGGGCACACGAATTGCTGGCTGTTTTTGCAATGGCTGCGGGCAGCTCCAAAGTATTCATGATCGACGATCAGCCTCCCAAAATTACCCTTCGTCCGGAACAACTCCGCACTTCGAAATTCCTCACGCATCCGGTCTTTAACAGCTACCACACCGAAACCGAAATGATGCGTTATATCAAACGCCTCGAGAGAAAAGATATTTCGCTGGCACATTCGATGATTCCGTTGGGATCGTGTACGATGAAGCTGAATGCCGCATCGGAACTATTGCCGCTAGGCTATGCCGGTTTTCAAAAAATACATCCTTTCGCACCTATCGAACAAGCACAAGGCTATCACGAAATGATCGAAGAATTGAAAATGATGCTGGCAGAAATTACCGGTTTGCCGGGCGTAAGCCTCCAACCCAATTCGGGTGCGGCCGGAGAATATACCGGGCTGATTGTGATAGCAAGCTATTTGAAAAGCATCGGGCACGAGCATCGCAACATAGTGCTCATACCGGCCTCTGCCCACGGAACCAATCCGGCCAGTGCAGTTCAAGCAGGGTATACGCCCATAGTGGTTGACTGCGACGAAAAAGGCAATGTGGATATGGATGATCTGCGAAAAAAAGCCGAAGAATACGCCAACGATTTGGCAGCTTTTATGATTACGTATCCGTCTACTCACGGTATTTTCGAAACGGAAATCAAAGAAATGTGTCGCATCATTCACGAAGCCGGCGGTCTGGTCTATATGGATGGCGCCAACATGAATGCCCAGGTTGGAATTACCAATCCGGCGACAATCGGAGCCGACGTCTGCCACCTCAATCTTCATAAAACATTTGCCATACCGCACGGTGGAGGTGGTCCCGGCGTGGGACCGATCTGCGTGGCCGAACATTTGATTCCCTTCCTTCCCGGTCATCCGGTAATGTTCGAAAGCGATCTCAATACGGTGTCTGCCGCGCCCTACGGCAGTGCCGGAGTATTGCAAATTGCCTACGCCTATATAAAAATGATGGGGGCCGACGGACTTACCGAAGCCACCAAAGTGGCTATTCTCAACGCCAATTACCTTGCCGAAAAGTTGAATGATACTTACGGTATAGTGTATCGCGGCGCCAACGGAAGAGTAGGCCATGAACTTATTCTGGAATGTAGAAAATTAAAAGAACTTTCGGGCATTACCGAAACCGACATTGCCAAACGACTCATGGATTACGGTTACCATGCTCCCACCCTTTCGTTTCCCGTTCACGGCACACTTATGGTCGAGCCCACCGAAAGCGAAAGCCTTGCCGAACTGGATCGATTCGTTGATGCGATGAACGGTATTTACGAAGAAATTATGGAGATAACAGAGGGTAAATATCCTGCTCACGATAATGTGCTGATAAATGCCCCCCATCCCGAATACGAATGCGTAGCCGACGAATGGAAGCACGCTTATCCGCGCAGCAAAGCGGTTTATCCGTTGCCTTATGTGGCAGAAAACAAATTCTGGGTCAATGTTGCCCGCATCGACGATGCCTTCGGCGACCGCAACCTTGTTGCCCGGTTGGGCGAAGAGTAGATCATAAAAGAAGCGCCGTAAATTCGATTCTGTCTTGCCAAACACCCAATTGCAGGCGAAGATTAAATCATTAAAAATACACCCCGAAAACCTTGTTTTGTTTTCGGGGTGCATTTTTTTTCTTCAAAAAAAAAAGAAGAAGCGATTTTTCCCTCGCCTATTGAGCATGTTGGGAATAATCGGCTTTCACGAATGGGCTATCGATGAGGTACTCATAGCTCATTTTTATGCTTTCCAAAGGAGCATAATCGTATTTTTCCACTTCTACGATAATGTACTTGGCACCCGACTTCTCGATATTGTTGAAAATAGCATCAAACCCCACCATCCCGCTCTGTCCAAGTTCTTTCTCGTCTTTTATATGGAGCAATTCGAAGCGACCGGGATATTTTTTAAAATATTCAACAGGGCTTTTTCCGCCTCTTACCGTCCAATACACATCCATCTGGAAAAAGACTTTGGAAGGATCGGTATTGTTCAGCATATAATCGTACATCGTTTCTCCTTCGATTTCGACAAATTCGAAATTATGGTTATGATAACCGAAACGAAGACCTGCAGCATTGCATTTTTCGCCAATCTGATTGAAATAATCGCAATACGATTTTAAATCGGCCAATGTTTTGGGAGTTGGAATCCAAGGAACAACCAGGTATTTCATACCGGCAGCTTTATGTGCGGCAATAGCCGTATCCCACCATTCCCATACTTCTTCCCAATTGGTTTGGGCAACATTTTCTGCCAACGGTCTTCCGGCATGCGAGGAGAGAACTTCCATACCGACGCTTTCAATTTCTTTTTTGAATTCCTTAGGTTCTAAACCATAAAATTTACCGTCGGCATATCCTGCTGCTTCGATACCCGTATACCCGATTTCTGCCACTTTTTGGATAGTTCCTTTAAAATCGGAATTAATGTCGTCGCGTACCGAGTAAAGTTGCAAATAGATTTTTTTGTCTATTTTGACACTTTCATCTTCCGTAGCTGCTTGTTTTTGATTGCAGCTTACCATAAATGCACCTCCAATGAGTGCACATATCAACAACAAAGATTGTTTTTTCATAAGTCAATATTTTTTTGTGATGTATTTGAAAACTCGTTCATGTGTCCTATGTCATAGAAGAGCTTTTTTGCAATAGTCCACACACTTGATTACTTCTTTTACTGCATCCGACCCCGCCGGAATATCGTATTCCAGTTCAATATCGCAATAAATCGGCCAATTATTTTTTTTAATCGACTGTAAAATTTCTTTGATAGGTGTTTCTCCTTTCCCAAATTCAACATTTTTATTGGGTTCGGCGGCCTTTGGCCCCGTTTTGTCTTTAATGTGAATACTTAAAATCCGTTCATGCAGCCGCTGAATCAAATCACAAGGATTCAATCCTGTCACACCAAAATAATGGCCTGCATCAAAGTTCAACATAATCATGGGCCCATAAGCCAAAATCTTATCGAAACTGAAAGCAGGATCTGCCGGTTGGAAATGGTTATGGAAAATTACATATAGTTGATGCTTCTCTGCAAAAGGTTCCATTCTCTTGGCAGCCTCTTCCGATATTTCCATTGAAATGCCCTTGGCGCCTAAAATTTTGGCAACATCAAAAGCATAATCGATTTCTTCGTCAGACCACCTATGGTCTCCCAGCTTTAGGATATGAATTTCAACCCCTTTCTCGTCAAACATTTTCCGAACCTCTTTGAACTTCTCCGGTGATACCGACGTACGCCATTTTTTCAGCACTTCACGATCTCTGCTATTCGGAATTCCGGCAAATTTTTCAACCGGATCCCCCATTAATTCTACAGAGTTTATCCCTGATTGTACGATATAATCGAGTATGGCCGGAAGTGACTGATCGGGCATGCTTCGATAGCTATACGTAATTGTTCCTACCTGAACCCCTGCGAATTTGGAATTGGGTTTATTTTCGGCAAAACCAACCGATTGAATACAAAAAACAAATAACAATGCAATTCTCCATCCTTTTACCGAAAAGGATCGTTTTACTTTATCGTCTACCTTCATAATACCTCCTTTTTATCCATCGCAGCTTTACCGGTATTATGGGCTTCAAGCCCAAAATCAAGTAAGAAATAATGGAATTTCGGCAAATAAAAAAATGTGAGTCTTGAAAATCGTTCCTTTTTAGCGAAATTCAACCTTACAGGACATGATTGACAAGACTCACAAATTTCATACTAATTTATTAGTCTAAAATTTTGATTTTAATGTTTCTAAACCATACGTCATCTCCGTGATCTTGCAATCCGATATAACCTTCACGATCGGGACCGCCAACATTGATAATGTATTCCATTCCCTTAAACTTGCTTCCTTCTACCAATTGTTTCCACTCATCTGTCCATAAATGGCATTCCAAAACGTTTTCGCCATTCTGCATGTGAACAACGGTACCTTTGTATACCAAAATTCCTCCCGTATTCCATTCGCCCGCGGGTTTTGCGTTTTGCGGAACGGCAGGAACAAGATCATACAACGAAGCCGACTGACGATTGCCGTCTTTGCCCAACTTTGCATCGGGGTGTCTCTCGTTATCCAAAATCTGATATTCGAGAGCCGACTTCCAAATGGGTTCTTCCGGAATCTCTTGCGCCAAATAGAAAACGCCGCTGTTGGCGCCCGGAGACACTTTCCATTCAAAGCTCAACTCAAAATCCTTGAATTTGCGGTCGTAAATAATATCGCCACCATCTTCGGAACCGGCTTCTCCGCGACCCGATCCTTGAATTTTAATGGCACCGTCTTCAATTGTCCAGGCTTTCGGAATATCCTGGCGATTATAACCGCGCCATCCGTCAAAATTTTCTCCGTTGAAAAGCACAATCCAGTCCCCTTCATCTTCAGCAGCCGCAACAACCGTGTCTGCTGCTTCACCTTGTGCACCCTGCTTTTTGCTCCCGGTACACGATCCTAAAATTACTACTGACATAGCAAGTAAACTAAATACATAAAACAATTTTTTCATAACTTCATTCTTTAAATATTAAACTGAAATTTCATCATTTACATTTTTTTCGATTTAATCCCTGGGCATTTCAGGCAACTTCCAAGGTTCGCGATACGTATGTTTGATCAATTCTGCGGCATAAGCCCGTGCATTTACGGGTTCCGTCCATTTCTTGTCGAATTTGGGATCCCCATCGACAATTTTGAAATTATCTTCGACAATTGTTCTTACGGTGGCGTTTTCCGGAATATTGGTGAACACCATGTTCTCGCCATCCCATTCGAGTTCTTGATTCAAACCCTGTAATCTCACTGCCACAACGCCCATAACAACCATTTCGTTGAAAGGTCCTGCTTCGGAAAATGGGGATGCGGTTTCTACGCGATTTTCGGGACTCTCTTTGCACGCACGCACCCAATCCATTTCGTGTGACAAGGTAACTTCACGCTGAGTCTTCGGCGATTTGGGCGTTCTTCCGGATACCAACCAAGGATCTTTTCCGTAGCAGCCGCAAATCAGTGTGTCTTTTGTTCCGTGAAAGATGACACAACCACCGGCATCGTTCAAATCTTTCCCTGCAGGCACACCTTCCGGACGGAAAGGTTGCAAACCACCGTCATACCAAATAACTTCTACTTCCGGCATCGCTACTTTTGGCAAATTTTCCCGAGCCGGGAAAACCAGTCTTACCTTTTGTGCCACAGGAGCAGAATCGGTTAACAACATGGTAGAACTAGCTTCAACTTTGGTTGGATAACCCAATCTTAACCCTTTAAATACCGGATGCAAAATATGGCATGCCATATCGCCTAATGCACCTGTACCGAAATCCCACCATCCACGCCAGTTCCAAGGTGTATAAATTTGGTTAAAAGGACGCATGGGAGCCGGACCGATAAACAAATCCCATTTCAAGGTAGAAGGAATAGGATCTGCTTTGGCCGGACGATTCAAACCCTGAGGCCATATGGGTCTGTCGGTAAAAGTTTCAACGCGCGTAACTTCTCCGATTTGGCCGTCATAAATCCAATCGCATACCTGACGAACGCCGGGAGCAGACGAACCTTGATTGCCCATTTGCGTGGCTACTTTGTATTTCTTTGCCAACTTGGTCAAAAGACGCGATTCATACACACTATGAGTCAATGGCTTCTGCACATACACGTGTTTTCCCATCGTTATAGCATCTGCCGCTATGAGTGCATGGGTGTGATCGGCTGTGGCAACAACAACGGCATCGATGCTTTTCCCCATTTCGTCGTACATCTTACGGTAATCGTAGTATTTCTTCGCTTTTGGGAAATATTTAAAAACACGGTCGCTGTATTTCCAGTCAACATCCGCCAAAGCAACAATATTCTCACTCTCCAAATTTTTAAGGTTGGCAAAACCCATACCTCCTATACCCACACCTGCAATATTCAATTTATCGCTCGGTGCGGTATGCCCAAAACTTTTACCCAGTACCGAAGAAGGTACAACGGTCAAACCTGCGGCAGCCATCGCTCCCGTTCCCAAAAATTTCCTTCTAGACATTTTTGATGACATAACTTTCTATTTTTAAAATTAAACATTTAAAAAAACTTTCGTTTATTATTATTTTATCAAGATATCGAATTGTTTCTCATCTATTTCGAGTATATTTCCTTTGGTTCCTTCCAACCGAAAAAACGGCAAACAGGACAGACACTTCATCAACAATATAACGCAATTAAACACCCATCCGACGCATAAAAACCAAAACGATGCCGTAAAAATAGCACAAATTATTTTGAAAGTAAAATTTTCGCAAAGCAATTGATATAAATTTAAGTTAAATGATATTTTTCAATTAAAAACACACTTTATTACAAAATAAATCGCTTATCGATTAAACCTCTTCTCTCAAAAAACGTTCTGTATTAGAAAGGCGAAAACATATTCTTCATGGTAAAACCACATAATAAAATCAAGAAAACAATGAATTGGAAAAAAAAGGACAAGCTCAACACCGTAAAATATCTCCTGAAAATAGCAATTGCCGTTTTTTTGGTGCAGGGATGCAGCAGTGTTCCCATAACGGGTAGGCGCCAATTGATGTTGATCTCCGATCAGCAAGTCATCACCCTTAGTCTGCAACAGTATCAGGACTATATCAATACGGCCAACATCATCACGGGCACGCCCGAAGCACAAAAGGTAGAGAAGGTGGGAATGAAAATAGCCAATGCCGTAGAAACATTTTTAAAGAACAGTGGTGCGTCGTCGGAAATACAAAATTATGCATGGGATTTCAAATTGGTAGAAGATAAGAGCATAAATGCTTTCGCCATGCCGGGAGGAAAAGTGGTGGTCTATTCGGGTTTATTGCCGGTTGCCCAAGACGAAGCATCATTGGCAGTAGTAATAGGTCACGAAATAGGGCATGTGGTAGCCAAGCATGCTCATGAGCGAATAAGCCAACAACTGGCTCTTCAATTCGGGGGGTCCGTAGCCGCGGATTTGTTGAAGGGGGCTGCCGCCAATAAAATCGGACAAACCGTCTTTGGACTGGGTGCGCAAATGGGCGTCATGCTGCCTTATGCACGCAAACAGGAATATGAAGCCGACGAGCTCGGCCTGATTTTTATGGCAATGGCAGGATACGATCCGCGCGTCGCCATCCCTTTTTGGACTCGAATGGCGCAAAGTTCGCAAGGCGGTAAAATCCCCGAATTTCTGAGTACTCACCCCACCGATGCCAAACGCATCGCCAATATGGAAAAAATATTGCCAAAAGCTTTACAATACTATTCACCCTCTTAACCGATCCAGCGACCTTACCAAAACCTCGTCCTCTCCTATTTTCCGTATTGCCAGATAACTCAAAATAATGGCAATGGCAGGCATAATGATTCCTGCGCCAATTTTCTCGAAAGTCGTATCGGCTTCCGGATTGCGTATAAAGATGAAAAATAAAAAAAGCAAATAAAACCCCACCATGAGAATTATATTCACCACAGTCAGTCGTATTTGCAAAATTCTGTTTCTAAAAAGAAACACCACAACCAACGCAAGCACGGCACTTATCGCACCCAAAGCAAACAATCCCCATGTATTGAAAAGAAGTTCGCCGTTCTGATAAAAACCCAATGCCTCAAAAGTAACGGGTTCTCCGTTGAAAGTGAACGTGGCAAGCGGCAAGACCGAAGCCAGTACCATGCAACCCGCAGCCAACAACAAATAAATAGTCTGAATACGTTGCAGCATAATCAGAATAATTCTTTTTCCTTGGCAGGATTACGCCAATAGATCTCTCCTTTTTCCCATTCGTCGATAGCAATAAGAGAGGGTTTGGGTAATTTTTCGTAAAAACGCGAAATCTCGATTTGTTCGTGATTTTCGAACACTTCTTCCAAATTATCGGTAAACGAAGCAAATTCCTCTAATTTATCATCCAAATCGCGTTTCATTTCTGCCGCTATCTGGTTTGCCCGTTTACTGATAATCACCACCATTTCATAAATATTGCCCGTTGGTTTCGACAACTCCCATATGTCGCGGGTTTCTGTATTCGTACTTGCAGTTATTTTTTTGTAATCCATTTTTTACTGTTTATTGATTCGATTATTATTATTATTATTATTATTCCAAAAATATTATTCCGGCAATGCTTCGATTTTCTTCTGCGCTTCTCGATAATATTCATCGGCCTCTTTCATATATTTCCCGTCCGGGAAAGAATTTTTATAATTGAAATATTCATCTATCACCTTACGGTATCGCTCGGGCTGAGCTGCACGCGTGCTTCGTTCGGCATATTCGAAATACGAGCGCAAGATGGTTATCTGAAAATCCTCTGCATATTTCGAAAAAGGATAATTTTTTAATCCTTCGCGTGCAGTAATTACCGCTGCCTCGTAGTTGTTCCCCATGTAACTCCCCAATTTCAGGTATAATTCGGCAGCCAACAACTCTTTGAATGCCAGTTTTTCTTGCAACTCAAACAAATATTCTTTTGCTTGTTGCGCTCTTTCACTCTGAGGATACTTTTCGAGGTAACGTTGAAATTCGGAGATTGCCTTATAGGTTTTCGTTTGATCGAGTCGCGGATCGGGCGAATCGAGATACATGCCGTAAGCGGCATAAAAAAGTGCGGGTTCGGCATACTCTCCTTTCGGAAAAGTATTGTAATAGGTAGAAAACACCTCGGTTGCCATCACATAATCCTTTGAATTGTAATAGCTTTGCGCCAAAAGGTAAAGCGACTCTTCGGCGCGGGCAGTTCCTTTAAAATAAGGAACCAATTCTTCAAGCAACGTGATTGACCGATCGTATTTACCTGCTTCAAAATATTTTTTGGCATAGGTATATTTCAATTCCAGATCGGTACTTTTTAATATTTTGTTATACTCGCCGCACGAACAAACAAGTAGAATGAACAATACGACAGAAATGGTACGAAGCCTTCTTTTCATCAAAAAACCATTTTAGAAACGCAAATTTACGGAAACTTTTAAAGATAAGCTCATCCGTCACACAATTTTATTCTATTTTAGGATTTTAAATCCTTTTCCATCATTCGATTCCCTGCAACGATAATTTTTTTTCTTCAACCCAACCGACTGATTTTACGAAGCCTTTCCTCATCGATAATCTTGATTTTTCTCCCATCGACAGCGATAATGCGTTCATCTGCAAAATTGGAAAGTGTACGTATGGCATTCGAAGTGGTCATGTTCGATAAGTTTGCCAAATCTTCGCGCGCCAAATAAATATTGATGGTAGCACCATCCTCTTCCAGCCCGTAACTCTCTTTCAAAAAAAGAAGCGATTCGGCAAGACGACCCCGAATATGTTTTTGAGTGAGATTCACAATCCGCCGGTCGGCAATACCGAGATCAATGGAAAGCATTTGGATAAAAAGCATGGCCAGATGACTGTTTTCCAACAACAAATCTTCAATGATTTTCATTGGAACCATACATACGGTGGAGGATTCAAACGCCGCAGCAGCAGTAACATAGGGCTCACGCGCAAAATATGCGCGATATCCAAAATACTGAATGGGACGAATCATCCGAATAATCTGATTGCGCCCCCCCACTCCGGTCCTGAAAATTTTTACTTTCCCTTTAAACAGACACATCAAATCCTTGGGAATTTCATTCTCGCAATAGATCAATTCATTTTTCTTGAAATTCGCTATACGGGCATTCTTGCGAAGCAATTCACGCTCATCGTCCGATAATACTTTCCAGATATCGGATAATGAAGACGACAAATCCACCACTTTTTCCTTCTTTGCCGACATATCTGTTTTAGAACAATGTTATATAACACGAAAATACAAAATATTTTACAAGTTTATCACAAAAACGGAGATATAATTTTTTTGTTAACCGTAAAAGCATTGAATTTTGATATATTTAACACACCAAACCCAATTTTCACGTAATTTTATTTTAGTTTTGAAGGTATTATTTACCGAATAATGCATAAATTTGTTATTCAGTATGCAAATTAAACGCATTATCATATTGGCATGGTTGATTTTTGCTTCGTCGTGTACCTTTGCCCAAAACCTGATTCCCGTGGATACCCTCATGAAAAAGGTTAGAAGCGCTGCCGAAAAATACAATGAATGGGTACAAACTTACGACGCCGAAGTATATATGCGCACCTATGTAGAAACGGTTAAAAAAAACTTCCTGTATAAATTCACCCGTTTCGTTCCTCGTTTTGTTCTTCACGATCCCGAATCCGACGAAGCAATCATCGAAACCATAAGTCGGCTGCATTACACGTATCCCTACAACTACACCCACTACATTCAATACGTGACGGGAAGCCTCACCAAGAAAAAAGACATCGAAATGCTTCCCCTCAATATACTCAACATAAACATCTATGCCGAAACCACTTACGATGAGAGTTTTCTCCTGCCTTTGCGCGATGCAGCGTCAAAATACTACACGTATCGCATCAAACAGACATACTACGATCAAAGCGAGGACAAAACATATTATACCGTCGATTTCACGCCCATTTACACCTGCTCCAAACTTCTAAAAGGGATTGTCGTCATCGAAGAAGGAACATGGCGCGCAATCCGCTTTACGGCCGAATGGATAGAGTTGATGAACGATTTTCAGTTTGAAATTACGATGGGAAACAGCCCCCTGACCGCTTATCTGCCCGTAAACTTCACCATTTACAAAACCACATCCTATTTGGGAAACGTCGTGACAAATCGCTGTTTGGCTCAAATCGACTATACCGATATTGTTTTAAACGACCATACACTGAAAGAAAAGAATCTGGATATCACATCCCTTTACGGGACAAACGAATCCCCCCCTACGATACACAACGATTCCGTTTTTTGGGAAAAAATCCGCCCCATTCCTCTTCAAGCGAAAGAAACGGAAACCATCGAAAATTATAAAAAACAACAAAATGGCGACTCGCTTTTCAACCACCAAAAAGCGCAGCAAATTGCCAAACTGATGACCGAGGATTCCCAATATCGGTACAAATCGACTCAAATTCGCTATAGCGGACCATTAAACCCCTCCTCCCTCGGTTATACTTCGCTGGACGGATTGACTTACCGACAAAAATTATTTATGAAAGTCGATTTGAAAGACGACAAAGATTTGTACTTCGACGCTTTTGCCGGCTACGTATTCAAAAGAAAAGAATTTATTGCCGACCTTTCGGCCCGATGGAACTACAATCCTGCCCGCATCGGCAACCTTTCGTTTTCCGTAGGAAGCGGAAATCGCACATACAGTTCGCGATTTGTGAAACAAGTGCAAGACAGCCTTCTCGACAAAGGGCTAAAAATCAGCGATATTTCGGTCGATTATTACAAAGATTATTACCTGCGGCTTTTCAACGAAATGGAACTCACCAACGGATTAATGTTGGGAGGCGGTATCGAATACCACATCCGTAAAGGAAATGGAAACACGACAGCAGTAAAAACGTCGAACGCCGAAAACAATGGCGTAGATGAAATGTTCGGGAAGCAATACGACTTTTCGCCTTTTATACGGCTTTCATGGACACCGCAACAATATTATCGTTTCAATGGACCGCAAAAGATCCCCGTTCGCTCCGACTACCCCACCTTTAAAATCGAGTTTGCCCGAAGCATAAAAAACATCTTGGGCAGCTCATCCGAATACAACCGTCTCGAAATCGACATCAGCCAAAATATACCGTTGGGGCTCATGAAATCGTTCCAATATCATGTAGGTGGCGGAATATTTACCGACCAAAAAACGGAATATTTTGCCGATTTCGTATACTTTGCCAAAAACAACTTCCCTCAAAATTGGGACGTCGGCCTCGGAGGCACGTTCAACCTCCTGAATCGCGAACTGTACAATGCTTCCGACTCGTATTTTCAAGCACATTTGATGTTCGAAACGCCCTTTCTTATCCTGAAAAACGTACCCCCCATTTCGCATGGTATTCTTACCGAACGATTGTATCTCGGCCAACTATATACTCCTCAAATCATTTCGTACACCGAACTGGGATACGGCATCGGAAACCGGCTTTTCAATGCGGCCGTTTTCGGATCTTTTCATAAATACAACTTCCATGAAGTAGGAATCAGAATGTTGCTCACTTTTTAAAAAACGAAAAGGTTATTTCGTCGTCTCATCAAAAAGAACATTCACGCCTTCATTATTCAATCTATTCCGCAGCCACTCTTCAATTTTTCGTTTATCGCTGACACGCAACGAATTGCGCGGAGCCTTAAAAACAACGAGGGGTACTTTCGGCAACTGCTTCAGCGTATCTTTTTCAAAAGTAAACGAAAAGGTTTCGGCATACGTACAACCTTGAATTTGAGGATACAGGGGTTTTATTTCTTTCAGTATCCTCTCCCCTGTAACGGGAATATTCAGTATACTGTCAATTTGATGTTCGCGTTGCATCAACGCAAAAGTGAGAGCCTTGATCTTATTATTCAATATTTCGGTTTCCGTTTGATATATTCGCGTCTTTTCCTCGATAAGGGATGCTTCAAAGCCTTGATGGATGGTTATTTTAGACGTATCCAAGCGATATGCCAGAGCCCGTTCCTTTATCACCGCTATCAACGAATCCGACAAACCGTATCCCGAATAAAACAATTCAACCGTACCTGTGGAAGGATTCACTCGATTCCCTTGCAAATAATTTCCTTCGAGCAACGCTACCGCATCAATAAAAGCGCGCGAATTTCTTGAAAATTTCTCTTTCTTCACCAACCGGTAACCGAAAAAAATGCTGGGAACAAAAGTAGCCAGAATAATAACCGTGATACCGTGAGTCACTTTTCTCTTTTTCTCGGGATCAACAATGGATCGAATGGGAAATTTCAATAAACGGCATACGATTAAAGCGGCAAAAGCGATAAAAACCGTATTGATGGTAAACAAATACAGCGCTCCGAAAAAGAAATTCCATTGCAGGGTTGCCAACCCGTATCCCGCAGTACAAATAGGTGGCATCAGTGCGGTAGCAATGGCAACGCCCGGTATCACGTTGCCCTTGAACTTGCTGCTCACGGCCACAATCCCCGCCAAGCCACCAAAAAAAGCAATAATCACATCGTAAATGGAAGGACTCGTTCGGGCCAACAATTCGGAATGTGCTTCGTTCAATGGGGAAAGGATAAAATAAAACGCCGAGGTAAGCAGGCTCACACCCAAAGCAAAAGCAAGGTTCTTAAGCGATCGTTCAAACAAGGGAAAATCGTACGTTGCCAAGCCATAGCCCATGCCGTTGATCGGCCCCATCAAAGGCGAAATCAACATGGCGCCGATTATTACTGCCGTAGAATTCATATTTAATCCCACGGAACATACCATAATGGCAAACATCAAAATCCAAAGATTCGTTCCTCTGAAAACGATCCCTTGCGTTATCGTTTCATGAATAAAATCGTAATCTTCGAGTTCCGCACGAAGATCAAACCAATTGAATAAATTTTTGAGCGTTTTCCTCATGTTCCACTTTTTTTATAAAAGCAAAACTACAAAAAAAATCGACTGAACCATATAAAAAAATAAAAAGTGCAGCCGGAAACCTCCGGCCACACAAACACAATGAATTTTAAAGTAGCGTCTATAAAAATCAATGTAAAGGAACATCTTTTAAGTAGGCATTGAACGATTTGTCGATTTCAACCGTTTTGCCTGTCGGCACAGTAATCTCAATCGACAGTTGCTGATTTCTATAGCCTTGTTCTATGGGTACAGAAAAAAATTCGGGTAATAGCAATAACGAATCCCGCTGAACAAAGGGATATGAAAAACCGGTTACGTTGAATTTTTCTCCAACTTTCATAGCCAATGCTCCTGCCATGATTATTCCCAAAATCCATAAAATCAACGCAAAAATTCCTATCAACGGTCTGAATTTGGCTTTCATCATGCGTCTCGCAATCCACGTTATGATGGCCACAATGGGAATTACCAACACAAGAATGAGCGAAAGCCACAACAATGTGTTTTCATATCCGGAATCGATAAACAGCGATTTCAACGGCATAAGTTCGAAGCCGGCAAACAGGAGTCCTACAGCCACTGCTGCCAAAATAAGAACAAAAAAACCCGCAGCAGCAAAAAAAACAATTTTAATCAAAAGAATTAACGTATTCACACATCCCGATCTTCCGGATGAATTCACCGCGGATTCCGAAAAATCAACATTCTGAGGGTTCTCCGTTTTATTCCCGATCTTATTTTCTGCCTTATTCTCTGCCTTATTTTCTGCCTTATTTTTAACGCTCGCAACATTATCACTGACGGTTTCACGAATGGATTTGATATATTCTTCCTCACCCATCATTTCGAGTTTCTGCTTAACTGTCTTCGCTTGAGGGGTAATAATCCAAAGAATAATATAAACGAGAAGTATTCCCCCGTCTATTTTTATGTTCCAATCGGCATGCGGAATAGGAAAAAATTTATCCCAAATAAAAAAAGGAAAGGAAGATATGGCCATAAAATTCAGTAATAAAGGAATAAGAAAAATCAACCGCGGAATCCACGAATCAATTTTAAAATATGCTGCCAATCCACCGCAAACACCTCCCAAAACCCGGTCGCCGGGATTTCTATAAAGACGCTTGATCCCGTTCCAATCCAATGGTTCGGCTTTCAATACAATCCACAAAACAACGTAAACCCAGAACAAGACGCTGAAAAACAATACAAAAATCAGCCGCATCCATGCGGGGTCAATTTTAAAATAGTTGGCCAAACCACTGCATACACCTGCAATCATTTTATTGTTTGTGTCGCGACGCAACGAACGCGACTGTTTTTCTTCTGCAGGTTGATTTTTCGGCAATTCGGATGAAAAATGGGGTTGTTGCGCATTTTTATCTCCGGTACCGGGATGAGCTGTTTCTTCATATTCGGTATCAAAATCTTCAGGCTTGCCGATACCGGCGATAATCGCTTCTACATCTTCATCGGTTATACAATTGATGCCGTGTTTCAAGCGATTCCCAAAAAGCTCGGCTATGCGGTTTTCGATATCGTTTACGATTTCGTCTCCACCCTCTTCATGCGAAAAATAACTTTTCAGGCTTTCTACGTATTGAGTCAATATTTCAAAGGCTGTTTCCTCAATGGCTATCACCTGACCCTGAAAATTAATGCTGATCACTTTTTTCATTGCTGTGGCAGTATTTATTGCTGAATTTATTTAATTATGAGGTTTATTTTTCTTTTTCTTCTTCTTTTCCTACTCCTTGAGTCACCGCCTCCACCCCTTTTGCAAGTTCGTTCCATGTGGCTTCGAGCAAATCATAAAATTTTTCGCCTTTCTTTGTGAGACTAAAATATTTGCGAGGCGGTCCCGAACTGCTTTCAACCCAACGATACGTAAGAATACCCGCATTTTTTAAACGATTCAATAAAGGATACAACGTGCCTTCCAACAACTGAAGTCCGGCATTTTTCATTTCATCGATAATATCCCCCGGATACGCCTCGCCTCGTTTGATAATCGACAAAACACAGTACTCCAGCACTCCTTTCCGCATCTGACTTTGTGTGTTCTCTATATTCATTTTTGTTATTCATTACCCTTTACGATGCAAAAATACACAAAACAAAGTATTATGCAATACAAAGTACTATATACTTTCTATGATTTAATGTTTTTTATAATTATAAATACCGGTGAATCATCGAAAAAACATTCTTCGCATTCGGATAGAGCAATCTCACGAAATTTCTTTTATATTTGTAACACAAATCAAAAAAATTGCTATGTCGCTACACGGTAAACACCTCGTTTTGGGAATAACCGGCAGTATTGCCGCCTACAAGGCAGCCGTTCTCACGCGCCTACTCATAAAAAAAGGAGCCGAAGTACACATTGTGATCACTCCGGCAGGAAAAGAATTCATCACACCCGTCACCCTTTCCGCATTATCCGGAAAACCGGTGATCAGCGAATTTTTTGCTTCTGCCGACGGCACATGGCACAGTCACGTCGACCTCGGCCTTTGGGCCGACGCCATGCTGGTGGCTCCCGCCACCGCCTCCACCATCGGGAAAATGGCCAACGGCATTGCCGACAACATACTCGTCACCACTTACCTTTCCATGAAAGCCCCTGTCTTTGTTGCACCGGCCATGGATCTCGATATGTATCGGCATCCCGTCACGCAACGCAACCTCGAGCAGCTGAAAGCCGATGGCACATACATCATCGAACCTGCCGAAGGCGAACTTGCCAGTCATCTCGAAGGCAAAGGGCGCATGGAAGAACCCGAAAACATTGTCGTCATCCTCGAAAATTTCTTTTCGCAACGCGACACGCTGAGCGGAAAAAAAATCCTCATAACCGCAGGTCCTACCTACGAACGCATCGACCCCGTCCGCTTCATCGGCAATTTTTCTACCGGAAAAATGGGCTACGCCCTTGCCGAAGCATGTGCTGCCCGCGGCGCCGAGGTTACCCTCATCTCGGGACCCACGGCCTTGTCGGTTGCCCATCCCGGCATCCGCCTCATAAAAGTAACATCGGCCAACGAAATGTACGAAGCAGCCATAACCGCCTTCCCACGGATGGATGCCGCCATCTTGTCGGCAGCGGTAGCCGATTATCGGCCCGAGCATACGGTCCAAGAAAAAATCAAACGCACCGACGGCCAAAACATCGCCATCACCCTCCTGCCCAATCCCGACATCGCGGCCACGCTGGGCAAAATGAAAAAACCCGGCCAACTGCTCGTCGGTTTTGCGCTGGAAACTACCGAAGAAGAAGAAAACGCACGAAAAAAAATAGAAAAGAAAAACATGGATTACATCGTACTCAACTCGCTCAAAGACAAAGGAGCGGGCTTTGGTTACGATACCAACAAAATCACCCTCCTCTCACGCAACGGAGAGAAAAAGGCATTCGGATTAAAACCGAAAAATGAAGTAGCCAAAGACATCGTCGAACATACATTAATACCCTTTTTCGAAGAAAAGAAGGAGACCGAGTCATGAAAAAACGGAGCCCTTTTTTCTTTTTCATTTTCTTTTTCTTTTGTAAATTCCTAATCTTTTCATCCAATGCGCAAGACTATTCCTCACCAACTTATGCGCAAGACCTTGCCTCCGTATCTTATGCACAACACTACTCACCTCCGCTAAAAATCGATCTCCGACTGAGTGCCAATTTCGGGGAACTCAGAGACAGCCATTTTCATTCGGGTATCGACATCAAAACCAACGGCACCGTCAACCAGCCGGTTTATGCCGTAGCCGACGGCTACGTTTCGCGCATCGGTATCTCTCCAGGAGGGTTCGGGCGCGCCTTGTATATCGACCACCCCGATGGCCATACCACCGTCTACGGACATTTAAACGCCTTTTCGCCCAAAATAGCCGAGTACGCCGAACAAAAACAATACGAACTCGAGCGTTTCCGCATCGATCTATTCCCTGCTCCCAACGAACTTCCGGTAAAAAAAGGCGAACAGATTGCGCTGAGCGGCAACACCGGCTCATCGGGCGGCCCGCACCTGCATTTCGAGGTGCGCGACACCCACACGCAAGATCCGCTGGACGTCCTGGATTTCTTCGGCAACGCCGTTGTCGACACCCAAAAGCCCGACATCCGCGGCATCGCCTTCTACCCGGTCAAAGGCAAAGGCGCAATCAACGGCAGCAACACACCCCTGCGCTTGACGATAACCAAAAACAAAGCCGGCACCCCCCTCCCTCCGGGCAAAACGATTTCCGCATGGGGACGCATCGGCGTCGGAGTCAAAGCATACGATCGCATGAACGGACAAAACAACATTTACGGCATCAAATACGTGCGATTGTATGTTGACGAACAACTTGTTTTCCGCAGTACCATCCACCGCTTTCCCTTTTCCAAAACCCGCATGCTGAATTCCTTTGTCGATTTCGAAGAAGTCCGCAACCGAAATTCCTATTACATGAAGTCGTTTGTCGAACCCGGAAATACCCTCCCCTTTTACGAAACCGTCAACAACGGTTTCATCGACATCGACGAAGAACGCGATTACCGTCTGCGCTACGAACTCGAAGATTATTACGGCAACACCCTCGTCTATCCTTTCGTCGTCAACGGGATCCGACAACCCATTCCCCCTCCGGAAAAATGCGACCGTTTTATGACATGGAACATGAACAACGCCTTCGTCGGTGCCGATTTTTGGCTGCACATCCCCGCCGGCAATCTCTACGACAACTGTTGCTTCAGCCACTCATCCACATCGTCCGCCAACTATCTTTCCGATATCCATCAGGTCAATTTTTCGCCCGTTCCCCTGCACGACAACGCCACACTTTGGATCAAGACGAAAACCGACATTCCCGAATACCGAACAAAATACGGCATCGTAAAAATCGGCAAAAACGGAAAAACAAGCTGGATGGGCGGAAAATACAAAACCGGCGGAATAGAAACGACCATCGGCGAATTGGGACAAAAATATGCCGTCGACATCGACACCATCGCCCCCGAAATCGTACCTCAAACACCCGAAAAATGGGTGGCAAACCGTCGTATCCGCATTGCGGTAACAGACAACAAAAGCGGCATTCAATCGTTCAGGGGCGAAATCGACGGCAAGTTTGCCCTCTTCACGCACGACATCAAATCCCGCTACTACACGTATGTTTTCGACAATAAACGGCTAACCCGCGGACAAAAACACCTCCTCGTCGTCACCGCAACCGACGCTGCCGGCAACACCGCCACATACCGCTATGAATTCGTGTATTAAATCAATCCCAATGTCTCTTTTGCCAAGCGGATTTCCTTCTCGCTGCCCGTATATTTACCCTCCGAATCCGACAATTTCACACACTCGTGCCATTTGTCTTGGGCCGTCATTTTGCAGCGGAAAAGTTTCATGACGATATTCATTCCTTTGATATCGTTTCCCACGTCGGCCGTCAAATTGGTACCAATGCCAAACGTAGCCCCGATACGGTCGCCACAATAGTTTTTTATCTCGATGGCCTTGTCCACATTCAGGCTGTCCGAAAAAACGATATACTTTATCTTCGGGTCGATTCTCAGTTCCTCATAGCGTTTAATCGCCTTATCCACATAAACAAAGGGATCGCCGCTATCGTGACGCAAGCTGGTAAACAAAGCCGCATGTTTTCTGCTGAAATTTCTGAAAAAAACATCGCTTGTATACGTATCTGTCAGCACAGTGCCGAGATCACCATCATATACATTAATCCAGTTCTCCATCGACATGTAGTTTGCCATCTTGTATCCATAAACCGATCCGTGAAACTGCACCCACTCGTGCGGATGCGTTCCCGTTACGTTGACACGGTGTTTATACGCCAGATACACGTTGCTTGTACCGAAAAAGTTTTTCCCCGCATAGTGCTTCAACAACTCGGTAACCCGGTCTTCCACATCGAAACTGAACCGGCGCCTCATGCCGAACATCGAAAATACGATATCGTTCTCCTTCATTCTCGCCGCTTTCTCGATAGCCGCTTTCTCCATATACGCCATATCGGGCTTTTGCCCCGTCACCTTGAAATACAGTTCCGAAACAGTTGCCAAAATAGGCGTTTCCCACAACGTAATCCGGTAAAGCAATCCCGATGCCTTGATGTGCAATTTATGATTTTCCATCGTAATCTCCACTTCCGAAGGATCAAAACGAAACCCTTTCAAGTAATCGATATAAAAAGGCGGGAGATAAGGTATATTTTCCCGCATGAATTGCTCTTCATCTTTTGTAAGATAAAGTTTCGACATATCCTCCAGTTCCTCGCGCAACAGTTGGTCGAAACCGTCAGGATAATCGCCGTTGTTCCTGTCCACAAATTCAAACTCGCCGTAAGCACGCGGAAACAGCTTGGAATACGCGTAGCTGGTGGTAAACTTGTACAAATCCGTATCTAAAATACTTTTGATTATTGCCATTTTTCTCCGTTTATTTTAATTCTCGTTTCTTTCTTTTTCTTGCATTGCTTTAATGGTTTCTTCCATCAAATATTCCAAATCCCATCCCAGCATTTCTACTCCTTTTTGAATGACCTCCCGAGAACAACCCGCTGCAAATTTTTTGTCTTTAAATTTCTTTTTCAACGAACGTGTAGTCAAATCCAGTGTACTCTTACTAGGACGCATCAAAATGGCAGCACCAATTAATCCGGTCAATTCATCTGTTGCATACAACACTTTTTCCATCTCATGCTCGGGTGGTACATCGTGTTGGGTAAAACCATACGCATGCGAAACCACTGCCCGCAGAATTTCGGGATTTATCCCCGCTGTTCCCATAATTTCGCGCACCTTTATGCAATGTTCCTCAGGAAACGCTTCAAAATCCAGGTCATGCAATAAACCTACCAATCCCCAAAACTCCTCTTCTTCGTCATATCCCAAGATACGGGCAAAATGTCGCATTACTGCTTCCATTGTCTCACCGTGCTGAATATGAAAGGGTTCTTTATTATATTGTCGTAACAACGTAAAGGCTTCCTCACGGGTTATCCCGGGATTTAGTCGCCCCGCATTATCTTCGGGTAAATGTTTCAATACTTCCATAATTATCTATTTTGCCTAAAAAAGAACTTTAAATGTACGAAATTATTAAAAAATGTTTTTCAATCAAAAACAAATAAACCTTAATTCTTCTTTTTTATCCTTCACCTCGCCTTATTTAACGCCTCAATCGGTTTTTTTGCCCGTTATTTTGATTAATTTTGTTCAAACGTACCCACAATTAGTGAAAAATAGAACAAAACCATGCGAAAAAAGTCGCTTATCGTAACCGTACTTTATTTTTTGATTTTTTCGGTCGCCGTGGCACAAGATCAACCGCGCAAAAAAGTGGGCGTGGTGCTCAAGGGAGGAGGCGCCAAAGGCTTTGTCCACATTGGTGCCCTCAAAGTACTCGAAGAAGCCGGCATTCCCATCGACTACATTGCCGGCACCAGCATGGGCGCCATTGTGGGCGGGCTCTATGCCGTTGGGTACGACGCCGGCATGTTGGATTCGATAGCAACAACGCAAGATTGGCTCTATCTGTTGAGCGACAACGTCCCCCGCGAGAACCTGCCGTCTCCCCTGAAAGACGCTTCCGAAAGATACCTTATCTCGCTGCCCTACCAACTGGAACTTAAAAAACGATCCGGCAAACTGAGTCTCCCCTCCGGTATGGTCATGGGGCAAAATCTCTACAACTTGTTTTTGAACCTCACCATCGGTTATCAAGATCCCATGCATTTCGACAACCTCCCCATTCCTTTCGGTTGCATCGCAGCCGACATCCGCACGGGAAAAGAAGTGGCTCTCCGAGAGGGAGTCTTGGCGCAAGCCATGCGGGCAAGCATGGCCATTCCCGGCATGTTTGCTCCCGTCGAAATAGACAGTATGCTTCTTATCGATGGCGGCATCGTCAACAACTACCCGGCAGATCTGGTAAAAGCGATGGGCGCCGATGTGGTAATCGGTGTCGACATACTGCCCGATAAAGATGCGAAGGAAAAATACAAGGGATCCATGATTGAAGTGATTATGGGGCTAGGCAACTTTCTGGACAAAGGAAAAGAAGCGGAAAATCGCCGAAACACCGATATTTTGATTACCGCCGATACCCGCCCATACGGAACCATGAGTTTCGAAGATGATGCCGTCGACACCATCATCCTGCGTGGCGAAGAGGCTGCGCGCGAAAAATGGGACGAGCTGATGGCCCTGAAAGCATCGTTGGGCATCGCCGATTCCGCCCCCCCCGAGCCGGCAATCGCAAATCCGTATATCGAAATGGATTCGCTTGAAATCAACAGCATCCGTTTCTCCGGCCTTTCCCCAAAAGAAAGCGTGGAAATGCTCAAGCGAATCCAAATCAAAAACAACAAAATCACCCGCAAGGAACTCGAAACCCTTACCTCGCAAATCTACGCCACCGGCCTATTTACCCGCGTATTCTATCAACTCAAGGGAGATTCCCCCTTCGACCTGATTTTCGAAGTCGAAAAAAAAGATTTCCGAACGCTCAATCTCGGCTTGCGCTTCGATACCGAAGACATAGCGGCTATTTTGGCCAACACCACCATCCGAACGGCTTCTTCGCTACACTCGGTCATCGACGTTACCGCACGCCTTAGCAAAAACCCTTACCTTCTGGTCGATTACTACATCAACAAAGGCATCTTCTATCGGGGAGGCATCTCCTACACATTGAGCCGCAACGAGATCGACGTTTTCAATCGCGGAAAACGATCCCACAGCTTCGGCATCACCCGAAATGCCCTCAACCTCAACTTCTCCGAATTTTATTTTCATGACGCCAAATTTCATCTCGGTCTCAACTTCGATTATTGCCACTTCTTTTCCACGCTTGCCAATCATACCGATTTTCAACGCATGAGGTTAAACAACAAGCTTTATATCAATTACTTTCTCGAAGGCGTGTTCGATAATCTCAACAAAAACCATTTTCCCACCGCAGGGCAATATGTATCGTTCCGTTATACGCTCCATACCGACAATTTTTACCAAATGAACGACAATATACCCTTAAACGTGCTAAACGTGCGGTGTTTGAAACCCATAAAAATCACCGACAAATGGTACATTACTCCCGAAATCTCCGGGCGATCCTTTTTTCACGCACCGGATAGTATTCCATTGATATACAGCAATTTCGTTGGCGGAAAATTCGATGGTCATTACCTCCCCCAGCAAATCGCCTTGCCGGGATCGGGCGGAATGGAAATTCTGAGAAATGCGTTCCTCAAAATACAAACCAACATCCACTATCAGCTTACGTCGAAACAGTGCGTCTATGCCAATCTCAATGTTTCCGCACACAACGACAAGGCGCTGAAAATCTTCGACGGCCAATATTTTGCCGGTGCAAACATCGGCTATTCCCATCTCACCGTCGTGGGCCCATTGTCCGTTGAAATCGGGTATTCCGATCTGTCAAAAAAAGTACATGCCTACCTGGGCATCGGACACTATTTTTAGCCCCTTTCCATGAAGTTCCCCGCTGTTCGCATATCCTGCAAACAGCGGCAGATGACCGCCGCATCGGTCGGGGCACATGAAGTTTCTCAAAGTTTGCATGCCCGGTAGACAGCCGGCGACGGATATATCCGACCATAAAGCGGGTTCGTCGAGAAAAAACCCCCGTTAATCTATTTTGTTTGTACGTGTGATGAGATAAACTTAATTTTGACATACAAAAAAAAGCGAACTAAAAGAAAAAGCGAATTATTTATCACACGAACAATATGAAAAAGATATTTTATCTCCTTCCCTTCCTGTTGGTTGCCGTTCTCTCGGCAAAGGCACAAACACCCTCTCAATCGGGCACCGGCACCATATCGGGTAAACTCATCGACCAAGCCACCAAAGAACCGGTCGCTTTGGCCAATATTCGCGTTCTTCAGCAAAAAGACAGCACGTTCGTTACCGGTCAGGCCAGCAAAGCCGACGGCACATTTTCCATCCCGGTAAAATACGGATCCTATATTGTCCACATCTCTTTTTTGGGATACAAGGACATTTTCAAAAATGTTCAAGTATCCGCATCTTCACCCACCGTTCAACTGGGCACCCTTCTTTTTCAACCCACCGAAATAACGCTTTCCGAAGTCGTCATTGCTGCAAAAGCGCCGGAAATAAGGGTAAAGGGCGACACGCTGGAATTCAATGCCGACTCCTATAAAGTTACCGAAAGTGCGGTTGTCGAAGACCTGCTGAAAAAAATGCCCGGCGTTGAAATAGATAAAGACGGAAAAATCACGGTTCACGGCCGCGAGATAAAAAAAATACTCGTCGACGGAGAAGAATTTTTCAGCGACGATCCCAAAGTTGCCTCCAAAAACCTTCCCGCCAAAATGGTAGAACGGCTGCAAGTATTGGACAGAAGATCGGAAATGGCACAAATGACCGGTTTCGACGATGACGAGGAGGAAACCGTCATCAACCTCGTGGTACGTCCCGGCATGAAACAAGGATTATTTGGCAATGCCTTTGCCGGTTATGGCAACAAAGATCGTTACGAAGGCAATGTCATGTTGAACTATATGAAAGATAAAAACCAATATACGTTGTTGGGCGGGATCAACAACACCAACAATGCCGGATTTTCCGATCTGGGGTCGAGCCTTTTTGGCGGCATGGGAGGCCGCGGCATGCGGGGAATGATTGGTGGCCGTAGCGGAATAACCACCTCCGGAATGGGAGGAATAAACTTCAGCAGACAATTCTCCGAAAAATTCAAACTCAGCGGAAATGCGCGCTACGGTTCTACCGACAACGATATCATATCGAAAACCCATACCCAAAACCTGCTGAGCGGCGGCGACACGTTCGAAAACGAAAACGATGCCACCAACAACAAAAGCCAAAATTTCAATATGGATTTTCGTCTGGAATGGAACCCCGACACGCTCACCCGAATCATTTTTCGACCCAATGCGGGAATATACGACAACCGCCGCACCGAAACCGGCGACTTCCTCACCCGTAGCGAAAACAACGATACCATCAATAGCGGAAATTCGGAATATTTCTCCGAGGGAGACGGGAAAAACATCGGTGCCCGTCTGGACGCCAGCCGCCAACTCGGAAAAGAAGGACGCGTCCTCAGCATCCAACTCAGAGGCGGAATCAACGATTCCGAAAACAAGGGAAGCAACAATTCCCGAACTTTTTACCATCGCACCTCAAACGACAGCATTATCGACCAGCAATTCACCAACATCAGCGACAGTAAAAACTGGCAAGGTTATGTTTCGTATGTCGAACCCATTGGCAGAAACAACTTCATCCAACTGGCCTATCGCTACCGGCGAAATTTATCGGAATCGGATAGAGATACCCGTTCAAAAGATGCCGAAGGCAACTACACCGTTCTCGACTCCGCCTACAGCAAAAGACTCGAAAACGATTTTATCAATCAGGAAATCGAACTCAACTTCAAAGCACAACGAGAAAAATACGACTATACCCTCGGATTGAGCATACAACCTTCGAGCTCCAACAGCAAAACGTTCAAAGGCGAGGAAAAAATACACGATCTCAGCCAAAACGTGATCAATTATGCCCCTTCGGCACAATTCAACTACCGTTGGAGCCAACAAAACAACCTGCGCATCCGCTACTCCGGTCGCACAAATCAGCCTTCGGTAACCCAACTCTCGCCGGTTGAAGACGTTTCCGACCCCCTAAACAAAACCTATGGCAATCCGGACTTGAAGCCTGCATTCAACCATCAACTAAACATCCGTTACATGAATTTCATTCCCGAAAAAAACAGGTCCATAACCTTCAATAGTAACGCAGGCTATACGTTTAACGATATCGTTTCGACAACATTCATCAATCCCGAAACCGGAGGAAAAGAAACCACGTACACCAATATCGACGGCAACTGGAACGCCAACGGCCGACTCATGCTGAATCTGCCGCTGCGAAACATCAAGTTTTCCGTTTTTTCCATGACTTTTGCCGGTTATAACCACACCAACGGATTCTCCAACGGAGAAAAAAATCTAAGCCGCCGAACAAACCTCGGACAAAATCTCGGACTCAATTATCGGTCGGACGTCATCGACTTCGGCATACGCGGCAATATCAACTACAACAATGTGCGAAACAGTTTGGAAGGGCAGCAGAATCAGGAATACTTCAATTACAACGCATCGGCCAACACCATCATCTACCTGCCCTACGATTTTTCTATCGAGAGCGATATAACGTACAACACCAACTCGGGCTATTCCGGCGGCTTCGAGCAAGAGGAGTGGCTGTGGAACGCTTCCCTGCAGAAACAGCTCTTCAAACAAAAAAACGGCACCCTGCGTTTCAAGATATACGATATTTTACAACAACGCAGCAACATCGGCCGCAGCGTCACGTCCAACTATATTCGGGACACCACGACCAATACGCTGACCACCTACTTCATGTTCCATTTCGTCTACCGCTTCAATATCTTTAAAGGCGGTGCATCGCAAACAGACATGATGCCGGGAAGAGGTCACGGCGGCGGACCCGGAAGAGGCCGTGGACCCGGCATGTTTTAAAAACGCCAAATCGTATACAATCGATAAAAGAGGGGGAGACTTCATTATGATAAACGAAAAAAATTCGAAACGTTCCGTAGACACGGTTTTTATCCATATCCTGGTATGGATCATCGTCTTCGGGCTCCCGCTATTTTTCTTCGACAGAAGAAACGTCTTCAGCTGGTCCAATTTTTGGCGATCCACTTCCGCTCTGCTGTGCTTCATGGCCGTTTTCTATATCAATTACCTTTACCTCATCGATAAATTTCTTTTTCGTCGCAAGACCAAGGAATTCATCATCATCAACCTGCTGCTCATCACTGCGCTGGCGTTTCTCATGCACTTTTCGCACGAATTCATCTACAGCCTCAACCTCGACGGACGCCCTCTTCGCCGAAGAAGAAAGTCGCCACCCCTCCTCCCCTTCATTCTCAGCAACATGTTTTCGCTTGCACTGGTAGCAGGGCTGAGCGTCGCCATCAAAATGAGTATTCACTGGGTACAGCTCGACAACGAACGCAAAGAGCTCGAAAAGGCAAAAACCGA
>ERZ773359.1795-NODE-1795-length-28717-cov-6.141267_pt1 | contig 28717 bp, 28 predicted proteins | sample MGYA00374955_ERZ773359 | MGnify/ENA primary metagenome ERZ773359 (study PRJEB29098, sample SAMN04486028) | biogas fermenter metagenome | study: EMG produced TPA metagenomics assembly of the Biogas fermentation microbial communities from Germany - Plant 4 DNA1...
AATAATCAAAATAACTGAAAAATCCTTCAGATGTGTTATTGCCAGCAAAAAAATGTTTTTCTTTCATTCCTATACCTCCTAAAGTATATTTTTATTATATGTAAAATTCCTATACTTGTTAAGATAATAATAAAGATGAAATCACAATATTTATTTAAGAGAATGGAAAAATCAATTTTTTAAATTAAGTAATTTGTTAACACAAGGATTAAATTCTGTGTTATAATTATAGTCGATTTTAAGTGCTGTAGATGACAGGAAGGAGTCTTTAAGCTTAAGGAAAAGGTTTGAAGAGATTAGGTAAAACCTATTATGATGGATTAATATCAATTAATTAAAAAAAGACATAGGAAAAGGAGAGAACATGGAGTTTTTATTTGAAGGAATACTAGCAATTACTTGGAAGCAAGTAATAATGTGGATAATTGGAGCCCTGCTTATATATTTGGCAATTGCCAAGGATATGGAACCGTCACTGATACTGCCTATGGGTTTCGGTGCAATATTAGTAAACATACCCATGACGGGAGTTTTAGATCAAACTTTACCGGGAATAGGACCTGTACAAGGAATAATAGATTGGCTTTTTAAGGTGGGAATTGAAGCCTCTGAAGCAATGCCCCTGCTTTTGTTCATAGGAATAGGAGCAATGATAGACTTCGGACCATTGTTATCAAATCCCCGACTCTTACTGTTCGGTGCAGCAGCACAGTTCGGAATTTTTGCAACAATTACCGTAGCTTCTTTACTTGGATTCTCTTTAGCTGATGCAGCATCAATCGGAATAATAGGAGCAGCTGATGGACCTACATCCATCTTGGTGTCCCATGTATTAAAAAGTAAGTACATAGGACCTATAGCAGTGGCAGCCTACTCCTACATGGCATTGGTACCTATGATACAGCCTTTTGCCATTAAATTGGTAACCACCAAGAAAGACAGAAAAATTAAAATGAGCTACAATCCAAAAAGTGTTTCCCGAATGACCAGGTTGCTGTTCCCCATAGTGGTAACCATAATAGCAGGATTGGTAGCTCCAGCATCCATATCATTAGTAGGATTTTTAATGTTTGGAAACCTTATAAGAGAATGTGGAGTATTAAGATCCTTATCAGAAACTGCACAAAACGCCCTGGCAAATTTAATAACACTGCTGTTGGGAATTACAATTTCCGCAAGTATGAGAGCAGATGTTTTTGTTTCCCTTGAAACAATACTAATAATGGGCTTGGGACTGTTAGCCTTTGTATTTGACACAATGGCAGGATGCTTGTTTGCAAAGTTTTTAAACATATTCTTAAAAGAAAAAATAAATCCCATGGTTGGAGGAGCAGGGATATCTGCATTTCCCATGTCAGCAAGAGTTATACAAAAAATGGGGCTTGAAGAAGACTCTCAGAACCACTTGCTAATGCATGCAGTAGGAGCGAATGTTGCGGGACAAATAGCATCCGTAATAGCAGGGGGAGTAATAATCGGTTTGGTACCGGGTTTATTATAGGAGGATAAAATGAAAGGAAATGTATTAGCTTCATTAAAACTGATGGGAATGGGAATGACGGCCATTTTCTTTGTAATTATAGTAATATATATAGCAATAAACTTAATGCTTAAATGGACTAAAAACGGGGAAGCTCAATAAATTTATAAAGGTAGAAAGTGTCATTTTGGAAATCAAAATGACACTTTTTAATTGTGTATGCTGACCATATATTTATTGAAATATCATGTATTTTGTTGATTAAATTCGATTTTTGTGCTAAAATTAGATAAAAGGTGAAATTATGAAAGTAACGAAAATTGAGTATCAAAAGAAAAACAAGGACAGATTTAATATATACCTAGATGATGAATATGCTTTTGCAGTTGATGTAAATGTTTTGATTAAATATTCCCTTAAGAAGGACATGGTATTAGACCAGGAATTTATTAGGGAAATATTGAAATCAGAAGAAAGACAAAAGGTCTATAATTATGGAATTTATATCTTGTCCAAATCTGCTAAAAGTGAGAAAGAAGTAAGAAGAAAAATGCAGGATAAGGGTTTTGACCCTCAGCTAATCGACGATGCAATAAATGAACTTAAAGAAAAAAAATATCTAGATGATGAAAAATATTGTGAAATGTTTATAAGACATAAAATAAACATTTCAAAAGATGGGGTAAGAAAAATAAAGGAAGCCTTGTATTTTAAGGGGATAGACAGAGAAGTAATAGAGGAGAAACTAGCTAATATCTCCGAGGAAGATGAGGAGGAAAGGGCATATTTATTGGGGGTTAAGAAACTACATAGGATTAGTGAAGGTGATAGTTGGAAAAAAAGAATGAAATTATCGAATTACCTATTAGGAAAGGGATTTGAATATGATGTTGTAAATAGAACAGTTAATAGGTTGCTGGGGGCTAAGTGAAAAATAATATGAAATGGGGTAGTGGCAATGAAAGAATTTATGGAATATATATCAGATGCTTTTGTAAAATGTAAAATGATACAAGAAGAATCGGGTAAATTTGATGTAGTGGCACTTTTAGCCAACAAGAATTTAGAACGCATCACCAATAAAACTATGGAAGAGTTAATTAATAGAAGAATGACTGAAGTATTTCCAGCCCTAAGAGATTCTATATTTGACTGGCCAAAAATATTGTGTGAAGCTGCCATGACCAGTGATCATACTGTTATTGAACAATATATTAATGCTTTTGATAAGTTTGTTAGATTTTATATTTTCGGATATAAGGACGATATTTTCTATCTGACCATTCAAGATTTAACTGAACAAAGAGCAACAAGAAGGTTATTTCTTGAAAAAGATAGACAGATTAAACATTTAGAAAATGAAGTAAAATCCAGGGCAAGTATAGAACCCCTTACAAAGTTATATAATTTTCAGTTCGTTACAGATTGTATTAGACAAAGTATACAAAGCTACAAGGAAGAAAGCACTAAATTCTGTTTGTTTTTAGTAGATATTGATGATTTCACAAAGATTAATCTGAAACTCGGATTAGATACAGGAGACAGGGTGCTGCAGGATATTGCCCGAATTCTTAGTATGGCTGCAAGGAAAATAGATGTAGTGGGAAGATACGGGAATGACAAATTCATAATGATACTTAATAATACAGAAATTGATATTGCAAAAATAATAGTTGAACGAATAAAAATGGAATTAGAAAGATATCACTTGAGTATTAAGGCAAGCGGAGCTTTAGTTGAATATAGAGGTGAAACCTTGGAGGAATTCGTAGAAAAGGCCGAAAGACTTATGGAAAAAGCCCAGTCAATGGGTGGAGATACAATATTATCATAGGGGAGATTTCCCCTATGATAAAAAAATTCTGCTTATATCCAAAACTCCAGCGCCCTGATCATAGGAGGATGCTTTTATCCTATAGCAGGCACTTAGGAGTTTTTTCTTTATATCGAAATGATTATAGTTGGGGTTCTCGTTTAATAGTAGTGCGGCAGCTCCGGAAACCATGGGTGCGGACATGGATGTTCCGCTTAAATTAGTATATCCGTTGAGGTTTTTATTGGATAAGGATATAATATCTACTCCAGGAGCTATTAAATCTGGTTTCCTTATTCTGTCCAGGGTAGGTCCCCTACTTGAAAACTCGGCTATTTCACTATATGGGGATTCTGTATTCCTGTCATTTAATGCTCCTACAGAAATAACGTACCTGCTGGTTGCTGGCGATAATATAGTATTGCGCATAGGACCGCTGTTACCTACAGCTGCAATTACGATAAGATTATTTTCTATTGCCCTGTTGGCGGCTTTAACTAAAGGGTCTCTCCTTTCCTTATATTGGGCAATCGCACCTAATGAAAAGTTAATTATCCTGGTTTTATAAACATCCTTAGTTTCAATAATCCATTGTACTGTAGAAAGTATATCAGAAGTATTTCCATTTCCCTTTTCATCCAATACTTTTATAGATAAAATATTAGCTTCGGGAGCAATTCCCCTGTATTTTCCCTTGGAGGAATACCCGCTTCCGGCTAAAATTCCTGCACAATGAGTGCCATGACCGTTATCATCATAGAATTTCGTTTTATTGTTTACAAAGTCCTTAAATCCAACAATTCTGTTTGTAGGATATATTAAATCTGCATGGGGCGCAATACCTGTATCGATTATGGCTACAGTTACATCTTTACCTGTATAGGGAGTGTTTAAGGCATAATCTGCCCCAATAGTTCTTCTTGCCTCATCCATGACTGCAAACACTTTTGCGTCATAACTGATAAATTCCACGTCAGGATCAGTGGTTAATCTAAGGATAGATTCAGTACTCATTTCACAGGCATATCCGTTAATTATTGGAAGGTCGGTCTTTAAACGTTTTGATAAGGAGCTAATTTGACCTTCTTTCATTTTTTTATCAGCCCTATAACTTACGATTACGGGCATAATATTGTTGCTGCTTGTAGATAGCTGTCCCTTAATAATAGGACAGAGTTTATTTAGATCTATATTATTTTTCATTAAATTCACCACCTTAAATTAATCTATGCTTTTAAATAAAGATGGTGTTCATTTTTGAAAAACATGATATAATAATTAATATATTAGTGAATCTAATAAAGGATTAGAGGCGATAGTATGAATAAAATATTAGTAGTAGATGACGAAAGACCAATAGCTGAAATAATAAAGTACAATCTCCAGAAGGAAGGCTTTGAAGTACAGACAGCCTACGACGGAGATGAAGCTATAAAAGCAGTTCACCGCGTGGAACCGGAGTTGGTGATTTTAGATGTTATGCTTCCGAAAAAAAACGGTTTTGATGTTTTAAAAGAAATACGGATGGAGTACGTAATGCCGGTAATCATGCTTACTGCAAAAGAAGAAGAAAACGATAAGATTACCGGACTTGAATTAGGTGCGGATGATTATATAACAAAACCTTTCAGTAATAAGGAATTAGTAGCCAGGGTAAAGGCCAATTTAAGAAGAGTACGGCTGTCTAAATCCGATGAAGAAATGAAATCAAAAATTATTACCCTTAGAAACCTTACTATTAATATGAATACTTACGAAGTTAGCAAGGATAATAAACCAATAGATTTGACTAACAGGGAGTTTGACCTGCTTAAATATTTGTTCCAGAATGCAGACAGAGTATTTACCAGAGAGCATCTTCTTAAGGAAGTATGGGGATATGAGTATGGAGATTTAAGAACAGTGGATGTTACAGTTAGAAGATTAAGAGAAAAGATTGAAACGGAAGAGGATAAATATATAATAACGAAAAGAGGAACGGGATATTATTTTAAGAGTAAATGATGCTCTATAATGAGACTACTCAAACCGGAGAAACCATATGTTTAAAAGTATTAGATGGAGATTTATTCTGATTTATTTTTTGCTTGTATTTCTATCCATGTCCATAGTAGGTATCTTTATAGTAGACCAATTAGAAGAAATACAGCTTAGCATGAATATAAAAAATATGGAAGCTCGTATAAGATCAATAATTGGAGCTTATGAATCATTGAATTCAACTGATTGGGAAGACAATATAGACAAAATTCAAGAAAGTATTAACAGTGTACAGGTAGGATATAATGAGAATATATATGTAATTCTAAATGATGACAATAGAACTATAATTGCAGGCAGTGTGGAGGAATCTATCGGAGTAAGTGCATACAACCATAATAGAATAAATAATTATATACTTACTAAATCCATGGAAGGAACTGCACATATAGCCCCCATGGATCAATTTGCCGAATGGGAAAATCCACGGTTTTATCATATGTCCTTTCCTGTGCAAACAGATGGAAGTATAAAAGGATATATTTACTTGGTGAATAATATAGACTATATTTATGATACGGTAAGGGAATCCAAACAAATAATGACTCAAGCAACTATAATTGCTTTGACCCTTACAATATTTCTAGGTTTAATACTTTCTACAAGTATAACAGGACCTGTTAAAGAACTTACCATTAAAGCAAGACAAATGTCCCAAGGTGATTTCGACCAGAAAGTAACAGTAAAATCAGATGATGAAATAGGTCAATTAGGGAATGCCTTTAATTACCTCATTGATCAGTTAAAACGCACCATGTCCAACTTACAGCAGGAAAAAAGCAAAATGGAAACTACCTTTAAATATATGGCAGACGGTGTTTTAACTGTAGATTCTTTAGGCAATATAATACATGCAAACCCTGTAGCGGAAAACATTCTGTCTCTGAAAAAAGACGAAAACTTTGACCAGGCAATTGCAAGGCTTAATAACAATATTTCCATGGACTATATTAAGACCAAGAATTTTCAGGGGACAGATTTAATTGAGAAAAACGGTGAAACTTACAATGTAGATTACGCACCCTTCATGGATAACAAAAATGAAGTGGGAGGCGTAATTCTTGTATTCAAAAATATAACAGAACAGCATAAAATCGATAAATTGCAAAAAGAATTCGTCGCCAATGTTTCCCATGAATTAAAAACCCCCATAACGACTATTAAGAGCTATACAGAATCTCTTTTAGACGGTGCTTTGGAAGAGAGAGAAATTGCAGAGGAATTTCTGAATGTGATAAATTCTGAAAGTGACCGAATGTCCCGTATAGTAAGCGACCTTTTGAAACTTTCTAAAATGGACTATGAACAAACAAATTGGAAGAAAGAACAAATTAATTTAAGTGAAATTGTTAATTCAATTGTAAAAAAACTTCAGATGCAAATAAAGAATAAAAATATTAAAATACACATACAAATACCTGAAGAGATTAGTATTATTTTTGACAGGGACGGGTTTGAACAAATTTTGTTAAATATAGCTGGGAATGCCGTAAAGTACACTGGTGAAAATGGAAACGTGTGGATTGATGCAAAAAATGAGAATGGAAATACTATAGTAAGGGTAAAAGACGATGGTGTAGGTATTCCCGAGGAAGACCTTGCAAGAATATTTGAAAGATTTTACAGAGTGGAAAAAGCAAGATCCAGAGGACTGGGAGGTACTGGTCTGGGTCTTTCCATTGCAAAAGAAATTGCGGAAGCCCATAACAGTACAATTACTGTAAAAAGTAAAGTAAACGAGGGAACTGAAATGACAATTACAATTCCCCAGTAAAGAGGTACTTATGTTGAAGACCAAAATAAAAAATATAATACTATTGGTTACGGTACTTATATGTATATATTTAAGCAGCAATGTGTGGCTTCAACTTCCTGAATTTTTAAAGGTTAATCTAAAGGAAGAGAAGGATTCGGAAGTAATAATTGAAGCAGATATTTGGAAAGTACTCAGACCAATTAAAAATATATTGAAATATGAGGAAAATTATACGGTTTTATACTCTGACCAGGAGGGATTGTGGGAAAAAGCCTTGGTTGCAATTAATGATGCTTTTGCAAATTTTTCCGATAGCAGCATAACAGAAAGTGTAGTATTTCCTTCACAATATATAAAATTTGATTTTAAGTCAAACATTCCTGTAGAAATATTTACCGGACATATGAAAATAGATAACAAAAATATAAATACTACCTTAAAGAATATTAAAAATCTTAAAAATCTTATAATAGATTTAGAAGACCATAATTCTATCTATATATACAATGGGGAAAACACTATAAAAATTGAAAACAACAAAATTAATACCAAGGAATTAAGTGACTTGGTTAAATCCTTTGATTTTGAAAGTAGGACAAAGTATGCCTTTTCACAGAAAATAGAGGATGAAACTATACAAGTGCCAATACCCTTGGAAGAAACTGTACTTAATCCAGTATTCGTACAGTCGGAGCTTGACGTTTTTGATATAGATACTATTAATGAAATTGCAAAGGATTATTTTAAAAATGATTATGATTATGTAAGAAAATCTGTTGAAGTAAGCGGAAACCTAGTCTATGTTTACAGGACGGAAAAAATACTCAAAATAAACGAAGAAGGTTTGTTAGATTTTTATGATGCCTCCATTGAACCAGTAAACGAGGCTGATCCTTACAAGAGTTTTGCAGCGGCAGTAAACTTTATTAGGGAGTTCTTAGGTTTTCCTGAAAATGGTTACTTAAGCAATGTGGAAAATATTTTTTTGGAGGGAAATGAGGGATATAGATATACCTTTTCCTACAATATATTAGAGAGACCTATTTTGTTCAGCAAGGTAAGGGCTAACTCAGCTTTACAAATTGATGTCATTGGAAACAATGTTGTATCCTACAAGAGGTTTATAAGAAACATTGATAACAATCAAATGGATAAAATGTCAAAGATGCAGGTACTGCCGGCCATTGAAGTAATAAGGAGAAATATTGACATTTCTGGTAAGGACGTTTCAGAGGAAAATAACATTACGAATATGAATGGAGAAATCATTTCGGAACTCAAACCTATAAAAAAGGAAATGATAAAAGATATAAGTAACATATATCTTGGATATTTTGACCTCTCGAGAATTTCTAAAGAACAACTTTTAAGAGTTGTATGGGTAATTGAAATAAAGGACAAAACCTTTATCTTCAATGCCATTACAGGCCTTCTGATAGAAGAATGGTAAGTGGAGAAGTACTATGGATTGGAATAAAGCGAACACCATATTAATAACTGCCTTTATTATTTTAAATATTTTTCTTTTTGCTTCAATTATAGATACAACTACCTCAACAGAATATAATCCTAATAACGATGAAAATTTCAAAAATAATGTAATAAGTTTGCTGGAAGAAAAAAATATAAAAATAAACACAAAGATACCTGAAGATAGTTTTGTACTGCCTATTTTGGAGACGGAATATGAAATTATCGAAATCAATTCCCGCCTTATGGAGCAGTTTCTGCATGAAAGAATTGAACCAATGGAAGATGTTTATAGCTATAGTAACAGCAAAGGAGAAACTTTAGAAATAATCGACGGTAAAAAGTTGCGACTTACTTTGCGGAAAAAATCAATGGAAGAAATTACTGGACAGTTAAATATTCAAGAAGAAATAAATAATTTTACAGAAGAAAAAAATATTGATATAAAGGGTTATAACTTACACTATACCCATACCTTTGAAAATGAAATTATTCATATATATACTGAAAACCACAACGGTTTTTCCATGGATAATTCTTATATGTATTTCTTTTTAGATAATGAAGGAATTTATAAATTTGAAATGCAAAGAATTTCTTCAGTCAAGGAAATACCTGAAAAAGTCAGATTAATTTCTGCAATAGAAGCTTTGCCGCGAATTTTGACCTACCCTGAAATAGCAGATAAAGAAATTGTTAATATTCAAATGACATATTATAGTGTTGAAGATGAGAATTGGAAGAACATCGAAAGAATAAATTCTGATCCTATGTGGAAAGTTATTTTTAGCGACGGAACGCAAAAACATCTGCCGGGAATTGATTAAATATTAATAATATTGTAGAAATTTCCGGAACAAAATATAAACAGCGAGGAAGAACTTATGTCTAAATTTATAATAGAAGGCGGTACAAGGTTAAAAGGAAAAGTAAAAATAGGGGGATTTAAAAATGCGGCTGTTGCAATTATACCTGCAACCTTGCTGTGTCCTGGAAAATGTATTATAGAAAATGTACCTAAAATTCAAGATGTAAATGTATTTTTGGAGATTTTAAGAGAATTAGGGGCGGAAGCTGATTATATAGATACTACATCCTTGTACGTTGATGCAACAAATGTAAAAGATTGTTTTTTGGAAAATGGACTATCTAAGAAAATGAGAGCTTCCTATTATTTGTTGGGAGCAGGATTGGGCAGATTCAAGAAAGCCTCTACCTTAATGCCTGGTGGCTGTGATATTGGAGAGAGACCCATAGACCAGCATATAAAAGGTTTTGAAGCTTTGGGAGCAAAAGTGGAAATAACCCCTGAAGGTAGGATAAGTGTAGAAGCGGAAAAATTAATAGGCAATAAAATTTACTTGGATGTAGTAAGCGTAGGTGCAACAATTAACATTATGCTGGCAGCAGTTTATGCAGAAGGGAAAACAATAATCGAAAATGCAGCAAAAGAACCCCATATTGTTGATACAGCAAACTTTTTAAACGCAATGGGAGCAGATATTAGAGGAGCAGGTACCGATATAATAAGAATAAACGGGGTTAAAAGCCTGTCAGGGTGCACCTATAGGGTTATTCCGGACCAAATAGAGGCAGGAACCTACATGATAGCTGCTGCAGCTACAAAGGGTGATATAATAATAGATGATATAATTCCCAAGCATTTAGAACCAATAACTGCAAAATTAAAAGAGATGGGAATGGGTATTGAAGAATATGGAGATTCTATGCGGGTTTACTATTGTCAAGATCTAGTTCCTGTAAATGTCCAAACCCTTCCGTATCCAGGATTCCCCACAGATTTACAGCAGCCAATGACTGTCCTTTTATCCTCTATAAAAGGAGAAAGTAATGTTGTGGAAGGGGTATCGGAAGATAGGTTTAAATATGTGGAACAACTGATAAAGATGGGAGCATGTATAGAGTTTACAAAGAAACAGGCAAAAATAAAAGGCACTGATAATTTAAGGGGAACAGTGGTACAAGCTACAGATTTAAGAGCGGGAGCAGCATTAATAATTGCAGGACTTATAGCTGAAGGATTGACAGAAATAAGGAATATTTATCATATAGACAGGGGATATGAACATATAGAAAATAAATTTATGAACTTAGGAGCTAAAATAAAAAGAGTAAGAGACGAAGATTAATACGAGGATACTATGTTACCTGTATTTGATATTAAAGTTCAAAGAGAGGAATTAGATTTCTATCAGCCCATACTATGTGACTGCTGTCACAAGTACGGCAGGTATGAAGCCTATGTAGAATACAGTATACTCAGGTTTATAGGTATACCTTGTTTTCCTGTTAAAAAAAGGTTTTATGCTGTATCTACTTGCTGTAATAATTTATACTTAATAAAGAATAGAGAAAAAGCCTTAATGATTGAAAGACAACAGGGACATAATGTATTTTTGTTTGAAAAGGACTTAGAGCTAATCGTCGAAAATTACCCTTGTACTGATTTATAAGAGGAGGTTGTTTTGAAAAAGGCAGTAATAATACCCGATTCTTTTAAAGGTACACTTTCGTCATTAGAAATATGCAATATTCTTTCAGAAAATATAAAAAAACACTTCCCCCAATGCCTAACCATATCCATTCCTGTTGCTGATGGTGGAGAGGGTACTGTAGATTCATTTTTGGCAGCTTTAGGAGGGGATAAAATTTATGAAACAGTAAGCTCCCCCTATTTTGAGGATATGAAGTCCTTTTATGGAGTGATAGGTGAACTGGCGGTTATCGAAATGTCCGCCTGTGCAGGCCTTCCCTTGGTGGAAGACAGGAAAAATCCAAGCCTAACTACAACCTATGGAGTAGGACAACTTATATTGGCAGCTGCCGAAAGAGGATGTAAAAAAATAATAGTTGGGCTGGGAGGTTCCGCTACTAATGATGGAGGATGTGGGGCTGCTGCAGCTGCAGGTATTAAATTTTATGATAGAGAAGGAAATGAATTTATTCCTGTAGGGAAAACCCTTAAGGATATTGAAAAAATAGATTTTTCTCAGCGGAAGGAAATATTAGACCATGTCGAAATAATCACTATGTGTGATATAGACAATCCCATGTACGGACCTGCTGGGGCTTCCTATATTTTTGCTCCTCAAAAGGGAGCAGATGAACAAATGGTGGAAGAATTAGACAGAGGTTTAAAACATCTTTGTGAAGTAATAAAAAAAGAAACAGGCAAAGATTTAAAAGATGTTCCTGGAACAGGAGCAGCAGGAGCTATGGGCGCAGGAATGATTGCATTTTTTGATTCAACGCTTCAGATGGGAATTGAAATCGTTTTAGATACAGTAAATTTTAATGAAATAATCGAAGATGCTGACATGATTTTTACAGGTGAGGGAAAAATAGATAGTCAAAGCTTAAGAGGAAAAGTTGTTGTTGGAGTAGCTGGACGGGCAAAAAGGAAAAATATCCCGGTAACAGTTATTGCAGGAGGCGCAACTGGAGATATTGAGGAAGTATATAATAGAGGAGTTACATCCATATTTACTATTAACAGATTACCTGAAGATTTCCAAATAAGTAAGTATAAAAGTAAAGAAAACTTAGAAGCTACTATAGATAATATATTGCGCCTTATAAAAGCTTGTGATATAACTTATAATCATTAGAAAAGGAGTATGCCATGATAGAGGTAAAAAATAATACATTGTATTTCGACGGTTGTAACACTGTTGAATTGGCAAAGAAATATGGTACCCCCCTTTATGTATTAAGTGAAACTTCTATAATAGAAAAGTGCAAAGAAATTAGAGAAACATTTTTGCACAAATATGAAAGAACTCGAGCTGCCTATGCAGCAAAAGCATTTTTATCCTTAGCAATGTGTAAAATAATTGAAAGGGAAGGGCTTTGTTTAGATGTTGTTTCAGGGGGAGAATTATACACAGCCATGAAAGCAAACTTCCCAGCCGAAAGAATTGAGTTTAACGGAAACAACAAATCCGTTGAGGAACTTCAAATGGCAATAGACTACGACATAGGCAGAATAATAGTCGATGGTCTTGACGAACTGAAACTAATTGAAGACATATGTAGAGAAAAAGGTAAGAAAACCAATATTTTGTACAGGATTACTCCTGGAGTTAAAAGTGATTCCCACGACTACATAGTAACAGGAAAAAAGGATTCTAAATTTGGAATTCCTTTGGATGATGAGGTTATTTTTCCTGCCATAGAAGAGGCAATAAATTCCCCTTATGTGAACTTCATGGGATTTCATTTTCACGTAGGTTCACAGTTACATAACAATGAATCCCATTTAAAGGCATTGGATGTTGCATTAAAACTAATTAAAGATACCAGGGATAAGTTTGATTATGTTACTCCTGAACTAAATGTAGGGGGAGGATTTGGAATCAAGTATACAGAAGAAGACGATAAAAAGCCTTATGCATACTTCTTGGTTCCAATGATGGAAAAGATAGAGAAGTTCTCAAAAGAGATTAATATTAAACGACCTGAAATAGTTATAGAGCCAGGAAGGAGTATTGTGGGAGAAGCTGGAATAACCCTTTATACTGTAGGAACCGTAAAAGATATAAAGGGTATCAGAAAATATGTTTCTGTAGACGGAGGAATGACTGATAACATCAGACCAGCCCTGTACCAGGCTAAGTATGAAGGAATAGCAGCTAATAAAGCAGGGGAACCAAAATCAGAGTTGGTTACTATTAGCGGCAAATGTTGTGAATCAGGAGATATTTTAATTAAGGATGCACAAGTTGCCCCCCTCCAAAGAGGAGATATATTTGCAATATTTTCTACAGGAGCCTATAATCATTCCATGGCAAGCAATTACAATAAAAATCCCATACCTGCAACAGTCTTGGTTAGGGATGGGAAATCTGAAATAATAATAAAAAGACAAAGTTACGATCATATGATCGAAAATGAAGTTATTCCTCAATCCTTAGAATAAAGAAACAACATAAAAGCAGGTTGAAAATCAATCTGCTTTTAGCATATAAGCACAACAGCTTGCTAAAAATTACCAATTGCTATGTATGAAACCACGCAATAATGGATTCAAAAACAGAAAATGAAGGATTCGAAGAAGCTATAAAAAATGGTACAGCATTTAAAGCTGACACAATAGAAGAACTTGCTGAACAAATAGGAATTGACCCAGAAGTACTATCTCAAACAGTAGCCCGTTACAAGGTAAAGCAGCTGCCATAGCAACAATAAAATAGTTCATTACTTTAATACATAAAATCAATAAAACTGTCCTAATTATTAGGGCAGTTTTATTTAGGCTTAATTCTTTTTGCTTTCTATAGATTTATTTCTAAATAGTTCTAAATTAATATTTGCTATAATTAGACCTAACAGAATAACTATGAACCCTGACCATTGCATAGCTGACAGTTGCTCTGAGAGAACTATTCTTGCAGACAAAAGGGCAACTATAGGTACTAGGAGAGGGATTGGGGCAACAGTAGTCATTATTGGCAGCCTCGTCGGAAGAAATTCTTGCAACTATATTAGAGGCAGCCCAGAAGGTAGGTGCTGCTATCATCAGCAAGTAAGCCAAAGGAGGAACTTTATCCATATTAATTCCCTCAGCAGAAGCAATAAGCACTAATCCTAAAGCTGAAACTATAAATCCTATAACTTGTTTTGTTTTTAACTTTTCTTTTAAAAACAACATTGCAAATATAGGTGATATAAAAGCTTGTATTTGAAGTACAATTGAAGCAATTCCAGCAGGCATCCCTATTTCCATAGCATAGAATAAACATGAAAATTGACCTACTCCTACAAATAGTCCGTATAAGATGATATATTTTAATTTTGTTTTTGGTTTTTTAATAAAAAATATTGCGGGAAAAAACGTTAGGGTGTACCTTAATGCTACTAACAGCATTGAAGGGATTCCGATGAGTCCTAATTTAATAACAGTAAAATTGACACCCCATATAGTTACTAAAAGTATAGCAAGCAATATATCTCTTTTTTTCATACATATCCCCTGTATAGTTGTTATTAGATTATAGCATAATTTATAAATGTTTAAAATTAAAATTGTGAAATATAAATATTATTGATAACCAATATTAGTTTTCAGGAATTTTTTCAAAAATACCCACAAAATAGAAGATATTGTGATATAATTAAAATCAACAAAATTATTAGAGGAGGAAACTATGGCATTTTATACAACTAGTGATGGTATTAATTTATTCTATGAGGTAAAAGGGGAAGGAAAACCAATAGTATTGGTTCATGGATGGTCTCAGGACAGTTCAGTGTTTCAGCCTCAGATAGAAGAATTAAGTAAAGAGTACAAAGTTGTAGTTTATGATCACAGAGGACATGGTAAATCTGACAGACCAGAATTCGGTTTAACTTTAAATCGGTTTGCAGTTGATTTAAGGGAGTTAATTGACCACTTAAACTTAGACAACATACTTTTGGGGGGATGGTCAATGGGTGCCTCAACAACATTTGAATATGTTAAAACATATGGTGTTGATAAATTGGCTGCCGTCGTATTATTTGACATGACTCCCAAGTTAATAAACGACGTTGAATGGAAATTTGGTCTTTGGCATGGAGAATATACTTTGCAAAATGCATTAGATGACATGACTACAATGAGCAATAATTTGGCTGATTTTATGGAACCGTTCTTGAGAAGAGCAGTACCCTATTTTACAGATGAAATGATAGATGCTACTATGGAAATGGCCTTGACAAATACTCCTCATATAATGATATCTATGTGGCTTGCTATGGCAAATAATGATTACAGAGATATATTAGAAAAAATAACAGTTCCTACAACTATAGCGTACGGTGTGAATAGTACACTGTATTCTGCAGAAACGGCAGAATATTTAAATTCTAAAATACCTAATTCAATAGTTGTACCCTTTGAAAAATGTACTCATATGTTAGTGATGGAAGATGCGGTTAAGGCAACGGAAGTGCTATTAGAAGCTGCAAAACATATTTAATATAGAAATCTAACATATCTTAATAACATGAGAACCTCGTGGAGCTGCCTGGGCAGCTCTGTTTTCTGAATCACCTTTTTATCCTAATAATTAGACATATCAGCATTATAATTCCACCGTATCCAACAGCTGGATACAGGTATTTTACTATGTTGGAAAATCCAAATTGACTGGATAGCAAAGCAGCTATAGATATAATAGTGATCAGTAGTTTGTTTTTAAAAGAATTTTTTCGTAGATCTATTAATCGGGATGTAAATCCATAGAGTGAACCTACAGCAGTTGTGTAAACTTCAGCTATAAGGATAAGGCAATAGGCTATCTGAAATTTAGGTGATATTCTACTTGCAATGGCAATCATAGGAACTTCTAATTTAATAAGCTCATTTAAATTGCCGGATAGAGATAAGTATATCATAGTAGCTCCTAAACCTAAACCAAGACCTCCTAAAATAGCTCCTTTTTCAATGGACTTATAGTTTTTAGCTTCTGATCCCAGGGGTCCCAATACAGCAATTGAAATAATAATGTTGTAGGAAACGTATAATATTGCAGCCATAAGCCAGTTGTTTAATAATATATTTTCACTTACATTTGTAACTGGGGTGAAAACAGGAGGAGTATGAATAAATGAATAAATACTTGTTCCTATAACTGTAATTAATAGAAAGGGAACAACGTAACTTATAGAGTTTATTACTCCATTTATTCCTGTAACTACAGTTAATCCAGTTAAAACAGTCATTAATATATTTCCTATAGCATGAGGTAAGTTAAATTGCTGATTAAGAAGTGCTCCTGTTCCGGCTATCATTGCCGTAAATGAGCCAAAAAGAAAGAAAGTTATCATTAAGTCTATTAAAAAACCTAATTGGTTGCCAGCAGCATACTTAATTATTTCTTCGTGGGAGCGGGAATTTAATTTCTTGCCCAATTCCATTATTAAATATCCGAATAAAATGAAAAGATTTGTAGCAAGTATAATACCTGCCAGTCCCATGGCACCGAATCTGTTGAAAAATTGCAATACTTCCTGGCCGGTAGCAAAACCTGCTCCTACTACAGTTCCTATATAGGTTGCAGCTACTTTAAAAGTTGATACATTATTTTTCATATATTCTCATCCTTTAACTATTACATTCTATATTAAATAAAATGTTTTATGACTATAATGTTTCTGTAAGAAACTACAGTATAGTAGTATTCAATACATTAAAGGAATACATTTCAATAATTTGAAGAAGAAATTAACAGAATAATTAGTTGTTTGCAGTGGCATGTTACATTAATAAAGACTAATAACAGAGGTATATATGCTACTCAAACAAAAGAAACTAAATTTAAATGAAATTAACGATGAGAATAAACTATTACTCTTATACGAAATAAATAACTATATTTTGCTTAGTGAAAAGCCTTCTATTTATTTGAATTCAATAGTAAATACAAAAATATTTAAAGAATATCCCTTTCAAATGCTTTATAAACTAAAGGATACGGAGCAGTCTCCTAAGTACCATCCGGAAGGAAATGTCTGGAATCATACTATGTTAGTTCTTGATTGTGCAGCTAAGAACAAAGATAAGAGTAAAGATGAAAGAGTCTTTATGTGGGCAGCACTGTTACACGATATTGGAAAGGCTGAAACAACTAGAAACAAAAAAGGAAAAATTACAGCCTATAACCACGAGAAAGTGGGGGCTGATTTAAGTATAAAATTTCTTAAGGAATTTACTACTGATGATGAATTTATTAAAAAGGTAGCTTCTCTTGTAAGATGGCATATGCAAATTCTCCATGTAGTGAAAGATATGCCTTTTGCTGATATCAATGCCATGAAAGAAGATACAGATATAGCTGAAGTTGCCCTTTTGGGATTTTGTGACAGGATGGGAAGAACAAAGGTTAATATAGAAAAGGAAAAAAACAATATAAAGATATTCATGGAAAAGTGTGGAGTCGATGTTCCAGCTTTAATGGATGTTTTAAAGCTTTAGACCTAGGGTATAGTATTATTGTAGAGTATATTGAAGGAGGAAGTAATGTCAAAACTATTTACAAGCTTTAAAATAAAGGACCTGAATATAAAAAACAGAATTGTAATGGCACCTATGTGCATGTACTCGGCAGATAAGAGCGGGAATTCCAATGACTGGCACTTTGTCCACTATACTTCCAGAGCTGTAGGAGGGGTAGGACTTATTTTACAGGAAGCCACTGCCGTAGAGCCCAGAGGAAGAATATCATCCAATGATTTAGGGTTATGGGATGATAACCATATAGAAGGTCTTAAAAAGATTGTTGACTCAGTAAAGAAACATGGAGCATCAATGGGTGTGCAATTAGCTCATGCAGGCAGAAAGTGTGAAGCGGAAAATGAACAAATTATTGCACCCAGTTCCATTGCTTACAGTGAAGAATACAGGCTTCCCAAAGAAATGACCAGGGAAGATATTAAGACTGTTGTGAAAGCTTTTAAAGATGCAGCCAAGAGGTGTATTGAAGTAGGATATGATATTATTGAAATACATGGTGCTCACGGATATTTAATAAATGAATTCTTATCTCCTGTAACGAACAAGAGAACTGATGAATATGGAGGTTCTGCAGAAAACAGAGCAAGATTTTTAAAAGAAGTGCTGCGAGGAGTAAGAGAAGTTTGGACTGAGGATAAACCTTTGATTTTAAGAGTTACAGCAGAGGATTATGTGGAAGAAGGAAATCATCCTGAAGATTTAGCTGAATTAATAAACTTGGTGAAAGAAGATGGAGTAGATATAATTAACGTAAGCTCCGGAGGCTTGGTGAACATTGTACCGAAAGCCTTTCAAGGGTACCAGGTGAAATTTGCAGAAGTTATTAAAGAAAGAACCGGGCTTCCAGTAATTGCCGGAGGATTAATAATAGATCCTCATATGGCAGAAGAGATTCTTCAAAACAAGAGGGCAGATTTAGTGTATTTAGGAAGAGAATTATTGAGAAATCCCAACTGGCCTTTATTGGCAGCCCATGAACTAAAAGACGAAGTTCCATGGCCTTCTCAATATGAAAGAGCAAAATTAAGAAGATAGGATTCCTTCAGCCTGAATAATATATGAAACGAAGTAAATACTATAGGTGTAATATTATTCAGGTAAAGGAGAAGGATATGAACCGTCAGAATACAGTAGATTTATTATCGGAAATTTACCGTGGAGCAAAAATGGGAGTTGAAACCATTAACAATTTGCTTACTAAAGTTAATGACAATAAAGTATATGATGAGCTTAAATATCAGCAGAGAACTTATGAAGAAATAGCTAATGAAGCATACTTGGAGCTTGAGAAGAGAACTAAGGAAATCAAGGATATTTCATTGATGAGTAAAATTAGTGCTAAAATGAGTGTAGGAATTAACACTATGATAAATAATTCTCCATCCCATGTTGCTGATATGATGATAAAAGGAAGTACCATGGGGATTACTAGTCTTACAAAAAACTTAAATTCCTATGTTAATGTAGATGAAGATATTAAATCATTGGCGGAAAGATTTATGAAAATAGAACAGGATAATATTGAAAGATTGAAAAGATTTCTGTAAAATGTACTAAGTTTCGATTTTTCTCATTCGAAACTTAGTTAAATTTTAGGGACAAGCTATATAATTCATTATAAATATAAGTATTAGAGGTGTTTATGAAGGCTAAGACAGTTGAAGAGACAAAAGTTATTTACGGAAACTTAATGCTGCCGGAGCATGCGAATATTATAGGCAATGTTCACGGTGGGGAAATAATGAAAATGATGGATAATGCCGGAGGTGTTGTTGCCCGAAGGCATTCGCGGTCTAATGTAGTCACTGCCAGGGTGGATAGTTTGGAATTCCGTCATCCCATACATGTGGGAAACTATGTATCATGCATTTGTGAAATGACCCATGTGGGAACAAGTTCCATGGAAGTAATGATTACTGTTACAGTTGAAGATCTAACACATGAAACAGGACCAAAGGTTGCCCTTACAGGATATTTCACATATGTTGCTATTGATAATAATGGAAAGCCTGTACCAGTTCCCCCTTTGAAGTTAATTACTGATGAAGAAAAAGAACGTTTTAATGAAGGAAGGGAAAGGTATTTAAAATATAAGGAAAGTAAGTAGCGCATTACAGAAGTATTAGTACAGGAAGTAGAACGAACTGGTTATTATTGGGATTTAGCATAAAATATCTTCCCACTGTATATACTAATTCATAGGGGGTGGGTAATCTTTGAATTCCATGGAAGTACATTATAAAAACAGCTTTGCAGCAATTAAAATAGGGAATTATTTAGCGGAAAATATGGATAATGCAGCAATAGTATGTATAGGAACTGATAAATGTATAGTAGACAGCTTAGGTCCCTTAACTGGAACTTTATTAATGAAAAACAATTTTAATTTAGATGTATACGGTACATTGGATAAGCCTGTCCATGCAATGAATATTCGTGATTATATAAAATTTTTAAAGAAAAAGGATTACGATAACATTATTGTAGTGGATGCCTGTTTAAGTAATAAGAAAAGCCAGGGAGTAATAGAAGTAAGAGAGGGGCCTATCACTCCTGGGAAAGGTATCGGCAAACTTCTTCCTGAAATTGGGGATATATCTATAATTGGAATAGTGGAATCTACTGACAAGAATTTTCACAATTTGGTGCAAGAGACGAGACTTTCCTTAATTTTCAACATGGCAGAAATAATATGTCAGGGATTGGTAAGTGCATATAATATGAGATTGACGGAAAGTTACGACCAAGCATCCATAAGTTGTTTGTAGAAAGGGAATATTTCCCTTTCTATTATTTAACGAGTATAGCAATTTCCCCTTGTGTTGTAACGAGACTTTACTTTAATGCCTCCAAGGCAGCTTTTAACTGTAAATCTTCTATATTGTTTTCAGCATGTTTCAGCAGGGCATTATACAAGGCATCTTGTGTTGCAATATCAATTCTTCCATAGGGATACAACATACTATCCTCCTGGAATTTCATTATTTGCTCAAATAATTGTATGTCGTAAACTCCATCTGGTTCGCTTACTTTATATCCTAATTCTTTTAGAATCATTTCTGCTGAAAGGACATCCAAACTTACACTTCCAGGATCGTGTTTCTTTTCTCTGCTAAACTTAGGAAATTTAGAAATATCTATTTTGTTATTTTCCACCTCAATATCCGGTGCTATTCCAACTTTATGTACTGGTGTTCTATTTACAGAAAAGTATTCGGCAGTTGTAAATTTCACTCCGCTTCCGTCAATTAGGGGATAAAGTGATTGAACCACACCTTTTCCGAAAGAGTTGGTACCAACTATGATACCTTCCTTTTTATACTTAACTGCCCCGGCAAAGACTTCAGTGGCACTAGCACTTCCTTCGTTTATAAGTACTGCTATTTCATATTTTTGTTCCTTTAAGGTACTTTCAAAAACATCTTCCTTTCCAGTTGCATATTTTACATATACTACTGGTCCTTCCGTTACGAATAAGTTTAATAAGTCTACAGCGGACTTCAGTGTTCCCCCGCCATTGTTACGCAAATCTATTACAATTTTTTTGACATTATTTTCATCAAATACAGAAAGTTCCTTTTTAACAAGTTCTGGTGTATTGTCTGAGAAGCCAGTAATCTTTAAATAACCAATATTATCTTCCAAGATTTTACCTTGAACGGTACTGGTTACTATTGTCCTTCTTATTAAGTCAAAGGTTAAATTTTCCTGTCCTCGTTTTATACCAATCTTAACAGGAGTTCCTTCTTCTCCTCTTATAAGTAGAGAAGCTTGATTTACAGTAAGCCCTGTAATATCGTATCCATCAACGGAAGTTATTATATCTCCTGCCTTTATACCTGCTTCAATAGCTGGTGAGTCAGTTAAGGGTGTAACTACCACAACCTGTCCATTAATATCTATTATTTGAACACCTATTCCAGAAAATTCTCCTGCAGTATCTTCCAAAAATGCCTTATATTCTTCTGGAGTATAATAGGTGCTGTACTCATCCAAAATATTGAAAAAGCCCTTGTAAAGTCCTTCCATTACTTCTTCCTGACTTACTTCGTATTGATAATTGTCAATAACAAAGGATATAACATTTTTAAGGAAGTCCAAATCTTCGTCAAATTTTTCTTTATCAAGTTGGGAAGCAAATGCCGTTGTACATGATAGCAATAACAAAATTATTACAATACACAAACTAATCTTTTTTTTCATAACACACCTCTTTCTCTAAAGTGAAGGGACACAAGAGGAGGCTCTCCTCCATAGGTAATGTCCCTGACTTATATAAGTATATTTCAAAATCTTTTCAGTGTAAAGTGAGAATATAAACATAAAATTACTATAGTATATATTCACAGTTTCAATTATAATACTTATATAGAAATATGTTTTTGACTTTAGATTGATTATAAGGTAAAATGTTATAATTAGAATGAGAGGTTGCAATGAACAGAAATACGAAAACATCTAATTTAACAGAAGCGGCAATGATAACCGGCATACTGGTTATAATAGCTTATTTATCATCTTTTATTACGATTTTAATGTTTTTTTATCCTACACCTGCAATTATTTTAGGTAAAAGAAAAGGTCTTAAATATTCCATACTATCTTTAATAGCTTCCGGTTTAATAGTTACCATGTTATTAGGTATTCAAACTGGAATTACATTTATGATTATGTATACACCTTTGGCTATTGCACTTACTTATGGCGTATGCAGGGATGAAGATGCAAACAAAACAATTTTGTTTGGCTCTGCCGCCTATATGATTTCTTTTGTTGTATTCATTCTCTTGTTAAATGCCATAATGGGCATTAACTTTATTGAAAGACTTGCAGAAACTTATGACCAGAGTTTTGCAATGACCAGGAGTTTTTTTGCTGATGTTCCTGAAAATTTAAGGACAGCGCAAATGGAAGAAATGTTGAAAAATATAGATCAAATGGCTCCAATGATGAACTTCATGATAACAAATGTATTTCCAGCTATTATGATAGTAGCTTCTGTAGCTACGTCATATATTAATTATGTCATTGCAAGCAAGTTTTCAAAACGTTTCTCTTTAAATATAAAACAACATGAAGGAATAAGCTACTTTTCCTTTCCAAGAAATTTTATGATAGCTATGGCAGGCCTGTTGCTGGTATCATTTTTGTTAAATTTATTAAACATTAATGTGGGAATTATTCAACTGAATTTATTTACCATAGTCTTTGTGGCCATGATTTTCCAAGGTTTTGCCGTAGTTAAATTCTTTATTGACAAGGGCAACTTCGGTAAGATTATACGAGGCATTATGTTATTTTTTGCAGTATACATGACAATGTATTTCAGTCCTATATATGCCCTTTTGGGTTTAATTGATTTAACCGTAAATCTAAGAAAGATTAACAGAGCTGTATAGCTGAAGGAGGCAATGATGGATGGAAAAACGCCTAAATTTTTAAAGGATGACAGCATTATTTACTTTATAGTAATACTCTTATTACTAGTAGTCTTCCTTATAGAAGGTATGTATATTTATGTTGCTGTTGGAGCAATATTGTTGCTGGGAGTTACGGCCTTTACCTTAAGGAAGCAGGTTTTACGGGAAAAACAGCTGAAAAATTATTTAATCGACTATACAAAGAATTTAGAAAGCCTATCAGTTAACTCCTTTTATTATTCACCTTTGCCCATATGTATTATCAGTCCCGGTGGAAAATTTCTTTGGTTTAACCATAAATTCAGGGAGTTACTAGGTGATAATGCTGATGTAATCGAAAATATAAAAGAATTTGTAGAAGATTTTTCTTTAAACTCATTGACAGGTAACAAAGAAGGTACTATCAGCAATGTGGAATTACCGGAAATGGGCAGAAGTTTCAATGTTATGTACTATGAACTTGAAGAAGGAAAGTTCGGCGAAGAGAATTCTTACGTTTGCTACTGGAATGAAAATACTGCATTTATTACTTTAAGAAATAAATACAATGATGAACGTCCAATAACAATGCTTATTCAGATAGATAATTATGAAGACATCTCAGAAAAATTAGATGTTGGGGAAAAGTCTGCCATGACTGCCCAGATAGAAAAAATTCTCAATAAATATGCCTCAGAAATGAATGGTTTCGTCCTGAAATATGATAATTCTAAATTTTTAATGATGATTGAAAACAAATATTTAGAAACTTTGGAGGCAAAGAAATTTGCCATGCTTGATGAAGTTAAGTCCATTAAAGGAAGCAATGATTACAGTTTCACTCTTAGCATAGGTACTGGTGCAATGGCTAAGAACTTAACTCAGCTTTTGGAATATGCCAAGGGTGCCCTTGATGTGGCTTTAGGAAGAGGAGGAGACCAGGCGGTAGTAAAAAGAATTAACTCTGTTAAATTTTATGGAGGTAAAAGCAAGGCTGTTGAAAAGAGAACCAAGGTAAGAGCAAGAATTATATCTTATGCCCTTAGACAAATAATTGACCAAAGTTCCAATGTAATTATTATGGGTCACAGAGTGGGAGATATGGATAGTTTAGGTGCTTCCATAGGATTGTACAGCATAGCAAGAAGCAGAGGCAAGGATGCCTACATAGTACTGAACAATATAAATCATGCTCTGAAAAATATGTACGAAAGAATGAAAAATGAAGATAGTCACTATATTGAGTCCATAATTACCACAGAAAAGGCCTTGGAATTAGCTGATCAAAACACTCTTATAGTTGTTTTGGACACTCATAGAAAGAGTTATACGGAAGCTCCGGAGCTTTTGGACAAAATTGATAAAGTAGTTTTGATAGACCATCACAGGAGAAGTGAGGAATATATTGAAAATACATTACTTGACTATATTGAGCCCTATGCATCCTCAACCAGTGAACTTGTGACAGAAATAGTTCAATACATGGAAGACCACATTAAGCTTACCAAATTTGAAGCTGATGCCCTTATGGCTGGTATAGTGGTGGATACTAATTCATTTACTTTTAAAACGGGAGTAAGGACTTTCGAGGCAGCATCTTTCTTAAGAAGAAGCGGAGCCGATAATGTAGATGTAAAGGAACTATTTAACGAAAGTATCGACTTTATGAAGAAAAAGACAGAAGTTATAGAAAGAAGCGAAATAGTATTTGATGATGTTGTTGTTTCCTATATAGACGAATATTCCGAAGATTCTAACGTAATAGCAGCTCAGTGTGCAGATGAGCTTCTTACCATCAAGGATGTGAAAGCTAGCTTTGTACTGGTGAAAAACAAGGATTATATAAATGTTAGCGGTCGCTCCGTAGGTGATTTTAATGTACAGGTTATGATGGAGTATCTTGGAGGAGGAGGTCATTTGAACATGGCTGGAGCGCAGATAAAAACCCAAGATATGGAGGAAGCAAAATCAAAGCTGTTTGAAGCGATAATTCATTATAAAAAGGAGTGTAATCAATGAAAGTAATATTATTAGAAGATATTAAAAATGTTGGGAAGAAGGGAGATGTAATCAATGCAAAGGATGGATATGCAAGAAACTTTCTCTTCCCTAAGAATTTAGCCATAGAAGCTACAAAAGAAAACCTAAAAAAGCTTGAATATGAAAAAAAGCTTAAAGAAGAAAAGGAAAAGGAAATTTTCGAAGAAGCAAAAGTTCTTGAGCAAAAGTTAATGGAAAAAGTTATTGTTATTAAAACAAGAGCAGGGGAAAAGGGAAAACTTTTTGGAACAATAACGACCAAGGAAATAGCTGAAAACTTAGAGGAAGAACATAATATTTCCATCGATAAAAAGAAATTCGAATTGGATAGCCCCATTAAATCCCTTGGAGAACACTACGTTAAAATAAAACTTCATCCAAAGGTAGTTGCAAAATTAAAGGTAATTGTAACTGAATTATAAGAGGTAAAAATGTCTGATTTAGCTAATTTAGGAAAAGTACCACCTCATAGCGGAGAAGCCGAACAAACAGTCTTGGCTTCCGCTATGATAGACCATTTAGCTGTTGAAAAAATTCTTAACTTATTAAGCTACGATGATTTTTACTTCGAAGCTAATAAGGAGATATTCGACAGCATTAAGCAACTTCATTTGCAAAATATGCCTGTGGATGTAGTAACGGTATCCGAAGAGCTTAAGAAGAGGGGTAAAATTGACTATGTAGGCGGCTTTGAATACCTAGCTTCATTAACGGATAATATAATAACATCCAAGAATGTAGAAGCATATTGCAATATAATTAAAGAGAAATCCACCTTGAGAAAGCTGATAAGTGCTTCTAACGAAATAATAGAAAAAAGTTATAAGGAAAGCGATGATGTACAAAAAATCATTGAACTAGCAGAATCAAGGATATTTTCCATTTCTCAAAACAGAAATACGAACTCCTTTGCAGATATTAAAGAGATATTAATGAATGTCTTTAACCAGTTAGAAGAAAGAGCAAAGAGTCAGGGAAATATTACTGGGCTTACTACAGGCTACATTGATTTAGACCGAATGACTTCAGGACTTCAGAAGTCCGATTTAATTCTTCTTGCTGCAAGACCTTCCATGGGTAAGACTGCCTTAGCTCTTAATATTGCCATGAATGCAGTAAAAACGGGAGCATCGGTTGCTCTATTCAGTCTTGAAATGTCCAAGGAGCAATATGTTCAGAGAATTATAAGTATGGAATCTATGGTGGACAGTACCAAGCTAAGGACAGGCAATTTAGACGACGATGATTGGACAAGGTTAATTGCCACCATGAGCTTGATTTCTAACTATAATATTTATATAGATGATACACCTTCGGTTTCATTGTTTGAATTAATGTCAAAGTGCAGACGTTTAAAAATGGAAAAAGGGTTGGACTTAGTTGTGATTGACTACCTGCAACTCATGAGTTATGGCGGAAGAGCCGATAGCAGGCAGCAGGAAATATCCAATATATCCAGGGGACTTAAAACTATTGCCAGGGAATTGGACTGCCCCGTAATGGCCTTGTCCCAGTTGTCCCGTGCTCCAGAATTAAGAACTGATCACAGACCTGTCTTATCAGACTTAAGAGAATCCGGAGCTATCGAGCAGGATGCAGATGTGGTAATGCTCCTTTACAGAGATGAATACTACCATAAAGAAGAATCCGAAAGAAAAGGAATAACTGATGTAATTATTGCAAAACAAAGAAACGGTCCCGTAGGAACCGTTGAATTGGCATGGATCGGTAAGTACACAAAATTTGGAAATATACAAAAGTAGGGGGACATTTGTCCCCCTATTGCTATACCATTCTTGCAATAATAATTTTATTTCCTGCCGTAAGTTCATTGTCTTCTGGAATATCATTTAATTCTTTTAAGGTATTTATGGATAGATTATAATTCTTAGCAATATCCCAAAGGGTTTCTCCCGGTTGAACTACCCTGAATATTAAACTGGACATTTTATTCCTGTCAATTGGTTCTGTTTCAGCAATATCTTTTATAATAGTTACTTCATCATTGTTTTTAAACTTTAAGGATACGTTAATATCACAATTAAAGTTAACGGAACTACTTCCTTTTCTGTAAGCATTGCATCTATTTGCCTTTACATCAGACTGTATTTGAGTAAAAGTTTTTTCCTCTAAGGGGAAATCCACAGTAAAGGGGAGGGAAGCAAAAGCCTTATCAACTTTATTTATATCACCGTTTAAGTACAGTAAATTTACATCTAAGAAACCTTCTATAATATATTTATCATCAGATATTTTTTTATCTGATATTTTTGGGCTTACATCCACAGAATAAATGTCTTTAATCGTTCCTGAAAGTACATCAAAATTATTTTCATACTTTACAACTTCATTAACAATATTTTGTAGAGAGGATACGTTAATGGTTTCTGACTCTACCTCTAATTCATAATCTGTTGAATAACAATCCATAATTACATTTCTTTCGGATGTATCATACAGATATGCATTTATCGTAAATGGGAGTTTAAATTCAATAAGTTTTTTCTCGTCATCGAAATTTTCTGTAGGGGAATATGTCATTTTATTTACTTTAACACTTATTTCCTTCAGTATATTATCATCTGAACTATTTAGCTCCAAGTAATGGGTGAAGGGGAACTCTTCTGATACATAGCCTGTTGTATGCTTATCATCTTCAGTATATAAAAACCCAACTTTACAAATTCCTTCTACCAGCATTTTTTCATCTAATGTGTCAATATTTGTTATGTAAACATCTGCATCTGATTTAAGAATTTCGTGTATTTCTCCTGATCCCTTACTCAGTTCCACTGCATCATTAATACTTATTTCTTCTGATATTTCGGACAAAGTATTAGTATAGAAAATATTTTTTGTTTTAGCTTGCATACTTCCATCAGATTCTAAGTATGAAACATATGTTACAGGGCGATTCATGTATACATCCGTATCCAAAATTAACACGGCTTTTACCAAGTAACTTCTGTCTGCAGACTTCTCACCATCGATAAAATCAATAAACGCCTTAGAGTCAGCCTCCATTTCTTCCGTAACACCTTCAGCTTCGATTTCTTCTCTGAAAGGTATTTCTCCTGTCACGGAATTAATTGTAGTATCTTCATCATTGGAGTAATAAATAATATTGTAAATTAGCTTTCCTTCTACCACAATTTTATCCGTACTTACTGAAACATTATTAACCTCAGCTTTACCTTCTGCAGTAATAATTCTTTCAATATCAGGCATATCGGCAATTGTAAACTCGCTTTCCAATAAAACTTCTGTGGAAATTGAATCGATAATTTCATTAATATTAAATGTATCATTGAATAGTTTAACCAAAATAATTCCTCCTTGCAGCTTAAGCATTCTTTATAAATGTATATGCCGTTAAAATTTCAATAGTACAACTTAGAAACTTTTTTTTAATTTTTAAGGAAAAAACATTGACCTTTTTCTTTATTTAATATAAAATTGTTTGGTAATGTTAAAAAAATTAATGGTTACTGTATGAGAAACAGAGACGAAAATTGAAATTTTATATTAGACAATGGAGACTAAAAAAAAAACCCCTTTTTGTCTCTTTTTTATGTTTAAATATATTTACATTAGAGTAAATATTTAACGAAAGAATTGGTAATATAGGAATAATAGGTACTTACAGGAGGAAAAAATGCCAAAATATATTTTTATTACAGGAGGAGTTGTTTCTTCATTAGGC
>ERZ773359.1796-NODE-1796-length-28704-cov-6.625641_pt1 | contig 28704 bp, 24 predicted proteins | sample MGYA00374955_ERZ773359 | MGnify/ENA primary metagenome ERZ773359 (study PRJEB29098, sample SAMN04486028) | biogas fermenter metagenome | study: EMG produced TPA metagenomics assembly of the Biogas fermentation microbial communities from Germany - Plant 4 DNA1...
CAGATAACGTGTGCTTTTCCCGGTTTTATTCCTGCAATAGGATATAAATTCATCGGATAACTGGAATTGGTCTTTATAATGTTCCAATATAAAACCGACTTTCTGATATAAAAACTGCAGATTATATGCATTCAGATACCTGATTAATTCACTTTCATTCAAGTACGGTATGGATTCTATGCAATTTAACAGTTCTTCAAGACCTCCGATTTTTTCAAAGTCTTTTATACTGTCAACTGCTGTGCGTTCCAGTGTGGTGACCCGAATTCCCCGTGTATTTTTAGGCTCTATAACTCCACTTGATATTTTCGATGGAATATATTTATATATTATCCCATTAAATTCGAAATGATCAAAGCGCTTTTCAGAAGAAACATATATCTCATAAAACACCTGATTTGATATACCCATATATTCAAAAGCAGAATGATGAGAAAGGTAAGCAGTATTATTGATGGCACAAGCTATGTGGTATTTAGTTGCTACAGGCTGTCCATCGGCTACATTGATGCATGTATATAAATTATTTCTGATTTTTCTCACTAACCCTTTTTTTGACAAACGAAGAACAAGGGAAGATGCGGTCTTTTTGTTTCCGACGAGCTTGTATACATCATCCATCGTAAAGGTGTTCAGTTTTACTAGCTGAGTATACCCTACCATTACAGTTACCTCTTTGATTCACGATATAAATTCTTTAATTTTAAAGATATTTAACTATATTATATAGAATTATACAGACCGTTCTTATTATTTGCTTTAATTATATCGAAATATTCTTTATATGTAAAGTAAATTCTGTAAAAAACAAAGTATAAAAGGCAAAGGTCAACGGGTGGCGAAAGCAGACCTTTCCCCGACGGGTGGTTTAAACTGAGTGTATGCCGTGGCATAATCATATTGAAAAAGGCATAGGCTGTAATGGTGGTAAGTATGCAGGACAGGCAAAAACAGCCTAAGTCAAAAGAGAACCGCCCCCGCGCCGACATCGCCCGCCTGTTTTCGGCCGCGACAACCCTCGCGGTGTTTTCGGCGGTTATCGCCGCGGGACTGTCAAACGGCGAGCTTTTAAATCTGGGCAGGGGGATAGCGATGTTGTCCGTCGGGGTGATGCAGCCGGAGGGCACCGCAAAAGTCCTGAGCCAAAGGCTTGAGAGGGTGCCGGCGGCAGGCCGGCCAAACCCGCCCCCTGCCCTGCCGCAGTATTCCACCGCGGGCGGGCTGCTTACGTCGGGCATGCTGATTTCAAAGCCCGCTTCAAACCCCTTAAATGCGCCGAAAGAGGAGGGGGACGGCGGAAAAGTTATTGAGCTGCAGCTGACTACCGGCAGTACCTTTATTCAGGGGGTGGCAATCAAAAACGCGAGCAGCCGCACAATCGATATTGCCGCCGAGCTCAAGAAAAAGCCGAAAATAACTCTTAAGGACACCCTTGAGCCGCAGGTTCTGATATACCACACCCACACCACCGAGGCGTACATGACATACTACGCCGGATACTACAATGCCGAGGACGCCGAGCGCACCAAGGACGCCACCCGCAGCGTGGTGGCGGTCGGGGAGGCTATCTCGGAGCAGCTGCGCGCCGCCGGTATCGGGGTTATTCACAATGTAACCGTTCACGACTCGCCGAAGTACGCGGGGGCTTACGAGCGTTCGGCGAATACTGTAAAAAAGATACTCAAACAGTACCCGACCATCAAGGTAATTATTGACGTGCACAGGGACGCGGTCAGGAAATCCAGCACCGAAAAATATAAGCCGACCGTTGTAATCGGCGGGCGGAAGGCGGCGCAGGTAATGCTGGTTACAAGCCTTGGAGACACCAAAATCGTCCCAAACCCCAACTGGGCGGAAAATTTAAGGCTGGCACTCCGTGTTCAAAAGGAGCTGCATACCCAGCACAAGGGGATAGCAAGGCCGTTGTATCTGGTGGACAGCCGCTACAACCAGCACCTTTGCAAGGGCGCGCTGCTAGTCGAGGTGGGTTCGGAGGCGAATACCGTCGGCGAAGCCGTATATTCCGGCGAAATTCTGGGTAAAACATTGGCGAAGGTACTGAAGTCGTTTAAAAAATAGGAGCGCTGCGCCGATGAAAAGAAAACCCAAATACCCCCGTCTACGGGCTTTCTGCCTTTCGATGTTCGCGACATTCTGCGTTTTGTTTTTATGCGCCGGATTTCTAATCGCCGATTACAACAGCCGGAACACCGGTTTTGGGGACGCGAGCATGAGGATTGACGCCTATGCGGAAAACGGCAGCCTGCACGTCGACTTTCTGGGCAGCAAAAAGGCGGTTGAAATCCCGAAAGAAATCCGAAAATGGTCGGGCAGGGTCTGGAACCTGCTGCCGCCGGGTCTGCGCGCCGTTTTCTGGATACTCGAAGGGGTGCAAAGCGCGGCGCAGGGAGCAGGCAGCCGTGGAAGGTAGATGGACAAGAGCCGCTGCGTTGGGGTAAAACCGCCCAAAAAAGCAGGCGTTTTAAAAACCGCTAATCGTCCAGCAGGCGGGCAATTATTGTGTTTGACAGCAGAAATCCCCGCCTGTTCAGCCGGATTCCTTTTGAATCCGCGGTCAAGTATTCGGAGGGAATTAGGCTTGCCCTCCGGTAATATTTTTTGGGTATCGGGTGCGAAAACCGCTCAAGAAACCCTTGGTTTGTAACCCCCTCGGCAAGCCTTAATTTCAGCATTATATATTCCTGTTCGGTTATTTTCTTTGTTATGCGGTCGCCTTCCGGCACCGGGGCGCAGCCGCTGATAAAGGCGTCCAGATTGGCGGTATAATAAAAACGCCGGCCGTCAAGGTATGAATGGGCGGCCGGCCCGATGCCGAGGTAGGGCTCCAAATTCCAGTACTTGAGGTTGTGCCGGCAGATATACCCCGGCGCCGCGAAATTTGAAATCTCGTACTGCCTGTAGCCCTGCCGTTCAAGCTCCAAACAGGCCGCAAGGTAGATTTCTGCCGCGGTATCTTCGCTTGGCAGAAAAAGCTCCCCTTTTCTATCAGAAAAAGGTGTGTTTTTCTCTATCTTCAGCATATACGCGGAGATGTGCTTTACCCGCAGTTTTGCCGCGTCCGACGCCGATTGGACGGCAAGCTCAATCTGCCTGTCCGGTGTTTCCGGCTCCGGCGTAGGGACACAGAGCATTATATCGACCGAGATGTTGCGAATTCCGGCAGAAAGCGCGGCCTCGATTGCCGCCCGCACGTCTGCCGGATTGTGCCGCCTGCCCAGAACGCGCAGTTGCTCCTGATTAAAGGACTGCGCTCCAATCGACACCCGGTTGCCGCCCGCCTGCGCAAAGGCCGAAAACACCGGTTCAAGGCTGTCTCCCGGATTTGCCTCGATGGTGATTTCGGCACCCTCAAGCCCGAAATGCCGCCCGGCGGCTTTTATTATTTCCGCTAACCGCTCCCCGCCGAGCAGGGTCGGGGTGCCCCCGCCGAAATACAACGTATCCGCCCGCGCGCCGGACAGCCTGCCGCTCCAAAGGGCAAGCGAGCGGATTACCGCCTCTGTATAATCGTCGAATATGGATGCGCTCTGCCCGGTAAGCGAATAAAAATCGCAGTACGGGCATTTTGACTGACAGAACGGAACGTGTATGTAAATTCCTATCGGTTTTGACATCTGCCGCCGCCCTTTCAAAAACAGGCTAGCGCTCGCCGGACGGGGGGATTGCCCTGACTTCGCGCTGGCGGCGCTCCAGATAATCCCTGAACAGCATTTGTATTATTGCGATTACCGGCACCGCGAGGAAAATCCCCCAGAACCCGAACAACCCGCCGCCGAGGGTGATTGCGAACAGCACGTAGATGGGCCGAACGCCCAGGGTGCGCCCCACTATACGGGGCTGTATCAGATTGGCGTCAACCTGCTGCATGGCAATTACATAAATCGCAACGAAAATCGCGCCGTATATATTCCCCGACAGCAGGGTAATCCCGATTGCGATGCAGTTGCCGATTATCGCCCCGAAATAGGGTATCATGTTCAAAAGCCCGATTATAAACCCAAGCAGCGGGGCGCTGGGCGCGCCGAAAACCACCAGCCCGATTGTCATTATCACGCCGACAATGATTGCGTCCAGCGCCTGACTGTAGAAATAGCTGTATATGATTTCGCAGGAACGGCGGGTGTATTTTCCGAGCACCTCAAGCTGGTGTTTTTTCAAAAACAGGCTTAAGACGGTTTTACCGGTGTGTACCAGCGACTCGCGGTTAAGCAGCATATAAATCGAGATAATGAAAGCCATGAATATATTGAGTATGGATGTGGTAAAGCTCATAATCCCTTTGAAATACCCTATTACCGCGTCGGTGGTAAACCTCGGCTCTATATAGGTGCCATATATTTTTTCGACCGCGTAGGCGGCGTCGTAGCCTTCGAGCAGCCCGCCTTCTTCGGTCAGGGTGTTGAGGAAGGCAATCAGTTCGTTGTAGTATTTGGGCAGGGAGCCCACAAATTCAAGCACTCCCTTGACGAGCGCCGGCAGCGCGTATGTCAGCAGCAGCCCAATCAGCAGAAGAAGAATTAAATACACCGCCAGCACCGAAATAAGGCGCTGGTGCTTTTTTAACCTTTCCGGGGCTTTGCGGGAAAGCAGGGCCTCCAGCCGTTTTGTGGGCGCGTACAGCAGAAAGGCCAGCCCCAGCCCGATTACGAAGGGGCTGAGAATTCTTATTATCCTCCCGATGAACGAGAGTATGATGTTTATATTGTCAAAGGTCTTGTAGACCGCTATCAGGGCAACACCCAGCACAAAGTACGAGGCAATCCTTGTAAAGCCCCTGATGAATTCCTTCATATACAAAGACCCCCCTTCCACCGATTATGATAAGTATATCAGCTTATTTAACTCGGTACAAGGGGAAACAGGTACTGTTTCAAAACACTTTTTTGAATATCACGACTTGTCTTTGGATTTCGCCAGCAGGGCACATACAAACCCCAGAAATATCGCGACCGCAATCCCGCCCGAAGTCTGGGTAACCCCTCCGGTGAAAGCGCCGAGCAGCCCGTTTTCCGCCACGCTTTTTTCGACTCCCACCGCGAGGGAATACCCAAACCCAAGCAGCGGCACGGTCGCGCCGGCGCCGGCGAAATCCACCAGCGGCTTGTATACCCCCACCGCGGTCAGGAACACACCCAGGGTTACCAGCAGGACAAGGATTCGCGCGGGGGTCATTCTGGTATAGTCGATTAAAAGCTGGCAGATAACGCAAATCAGGCCGCCGGTTACGAAGGCCTTGAGAACCATCATCCAATCCATACCCATCAACCTTTCGCGCTACTTTGTGAAGGCCATTAGGTATTTTTTGCTGATAACGGCGTTTTATACCGCCGCGCGCCGTTTTTTTGTTGATTTGCGGCAAGAAAAGCGGTATACTCGACTAAAAGGCAAGGGACACAGGATAATAGCACCGCTGTATAAAAGGAGCAGAATTCTATGCCGGATATGTTTGATGTTTTCCCCGTCCTCGCCGCGCTTATAACCGAAAACGATTTGTATTTTTTCCTGCTGGTCGTGGCGGCTGTCGGGCTCGGCCTGTATATCAGGCGCTTTTCAGGCGATAAAAAGGGAGGCCGGGCCGACCGGATGATGAAAGAATACAAAACGCTTGACAGGGCGGCTCTCGACAGTATCCCGGATGACCAGTTGGTTGATGCGGTTGTCGCAAACCTGATGGCAAAGCTTGATACAAAAAATCCGGACGATTATTCGGTAATCCCGCTGCTTTCGCGGGGACGCTGCGCGGTTTACAGCATTTGGCTGACATGCAACCAGTTGAACGCGGCAGGGCTTGCCGGGTATTTGGGCGGCAGGGCGGGCAGGTTTGCCGAGCTCTCGGCCGACGGGCTTGAGCTTATTGGCGCGCAGCAGACAAGCCGGATAATCCGGGAGATACTCGACGCCAGAACGCGACGGCCACAGGCACTGACTTTGCTGGAGGAGGAGTTGAAAAACGCAATCGCGCAGGAACGGCCGCTTGAGCTTTGCAGGGAATATATCCGCGCCAATCCCGATGAGTTTTTGGATGTTTAATTTTTAGGGTGATAAAATTTTATTATAAAAAGGAAAGACGCCGCCTTTGAAAAGCGGCGTCTTTCCAGAAAGTCTTTGAAAAAGAGGCAAGCAAAATACATTTACTTTACATAGATTCTAACCGGGTTTTACCTAATAGTCTATGCACTTTTTTCAATATTTTTACCACGCTAAAACAATAAAACGGGATTTTTTGCCCGGGAAAAACCCCCGGAGGATTTTCGGGTAGCTTACATTCTTTTAGATTTTCTCAAATTCAGACACAGGGAAGACTGCGCGGTGTGTCCAGCAATTGCCTGCCGGCGTACACCGCGCCGCTTTTTTTAATGAAATACCCCCATTTTACCAGCCTGATTTCGCCGTCTTCAATCTCAATGCAGGTGATACTGCGCGGGTGGACGCAACTGCCGTCGTTGAAATACGGGGGTTCCCCTTCGGACGGGAAAACCGGCCGGTGGGTATGCCCCGCTATCAGCATGCGATTTTTTTCTTCCACCCATTTTATCAGCTTTTTTTCTATGGTTATCCGCTTTTTGTAGTTTTTTGCCGCGCTGGTCGGGTCGCGCACTCCGATGGTTTCAAGCGGTTTCCAGAAGTACCGCACCAGAAAACGGGACAGCCTCCAGAAACAATAATTGAAACAATCCGCCTGATGTCCGTGGACCAGCAGGATTTCGGATTGGCTTTCGCGGTGCCGCAGCACCAGCGCCTCATGGAATTTTATCCCCGGGCACAGCGGCAGCATTCGGTTTTCGCGTGAGCAAAACCCCTTATCAAAGCATTTGGCTTTGCTTTTGCGCTTTTTCTCGATATCATGGTTGCCGTAAAGCAGGTGCAGGCGTTTTTTTCTGTAAAACCGCGAAAACAGCCGGTAAATATTGCGGTAATTGTCCATAATGCTTATAAGGCTCTTATTTTCCCACAGTTCCTCGCCGTCCCCAAGCTCAAAATAGGCGAACCCGTTTTCATAGTAATAATTGAGCGCGTGAAAATAAATGTTCTGGTTTTTCGCAAAATTGTCGGCCGCGCCGCCGTCCCCCCTGTGGCAGTCGCTGAACAGGACGATTTTGGATTTATTGCTGAACGGAATCCGGGGAGCGGTCTCAAAAAGCCTGCCAAGCCTTTTTCCTGTCGACATTGGCGTTTACCTTCTCCCCTTTGATTTTGTTAAGTGAGAAAAACAGCTCCCTCTGTTTGCCGAGGTTTATCGCCTGATTAAACAGTTTTTCGTCCTCCCGGCGCAGGGCGTTCATTTTTTCTACCATGGTGTTGTAGGGGCCGGTGATTTTCCGGTACAGCTCGCACAGCTCCCGGTTCCTTTTTTGGGTCATCGCGTCGGTTACTTTGTTGCGGGTCAGGGGCTGGGGGGTGTGGGGCTTGTCAAACTGCACCGCGACCGAAAGCCCCTTGACGCGGTATTGGTGCGGGCGGTACCCCGCTTTCTGCAAAGCCTGCAAAAAGGCGTCCCGCATTCCGATACTGTGAAAGGTAATCCTCGCGACCATCACAAGCTCTTCAGGCTCCGAAAACTCGCCCAGCACAAAACCGGTGAGCCACCAGTGCCTGCCCTGCCGGGTATATAGCGGACGGCCGTTTTTATACAGAGTGTGGTACATATCAATAAGCTCGCTGTCGGGCAGGCATTTGTAATGCCTGCCGTTCCAGTCGGGCAGGCTGTCTTCGCCGTCCTCGGAATAATAGACGCCGACCTCTCCGCCGGTGGTCATGCCGTACTGGCCCTTCCAGAACTCGATTAGCCAGCGCCTGCCCCCGTAATCGAAATAAATCGGCTCGCAATCTATAATCATGCTTAAAGCCGCCGCCGCTTCGTCGTAAAACCTGCAGTACCCGAAATCCCTCTGCCACGCGTTCAGCAGGGAATAAAAGATGTCCTGCGAACTGTCGTAGGCAAAGCCGGTGAATTCGATAGCCTTGTTCAGCTCCGGTATTGTGGAAAACAGCGGGACCGGACCGGGCGGGTGTTTTTTCCGCTTTCTTCTGAGCACCAGACCCAGCACGGTTACCGCAATGACCGATATGCCGATAAGCGCCCACGACCAGACGGGGCCGAGCCCGAACAGTTCAAATCTGCCAAATGACAAAGGCTTGTTCCTCCTTTCTCACACCATTGTATGCCGAAGGAGGAACAGCTGTTATAATTATTAAACCCGCCTGTCGCGCGGCATGGTTTTTTGCTTAATCCACCTGATGTCCTCGACCCCTATGCACCCGAACAAAAACAGCAAGCCCCCGTATATCAGGACAACCGCGGCCGAGAAAAGGATGATTGCGGGGATTGCAGGAAAGCCGGCCGCGGCGGGTATCTTCTGCAGGCAGGACGCCAGCGCCACCGGCGTCCCTGCCGCGAGCAGCGGCTTGAGGACCCAGTCCCCCCACCTGATACGCAGTCCGGTAACCTTGAGCAGACGGCGGACATTCAGGGACGAGGTCAGGATATTGCTAAAAATCATGATGAGCAGAAAGCCCTTTATCCCGTAAGCCGGCACTATCAGCACAATGGCCCCAATCCGCAGGATGGAATCCAGCATGCTGTATTTCAGCGAGCTTACCTGCTGGTCCAGGCCTTTCAGCAGCCCGTCAACCACGTTTTCAAGATACATGAAGGGCATAATCGGCGCTAAAACCCCGATTAAAAAGCCGACTTCCCTGCTGTGGTAGACCAGCATGCCGAGCTGCGGCGAATACATGAAAAACAGGCCGCTCAACGGTATGGACATCAGCAGGGTCAGGCGGATTGACTGGTTGACCGCCCGCTCGACTTTGGATTTCTGGCGTAAGACCGCGGCCTCCGAAATTTCAGGAATCAGCAGGGTGGACAGCGCGGAGAGGAAGGACGACGGGAAAAACAAAAGCGGCATAGCCATCCCCTTGAGCATTCCGAACTCGGAGAGCGCGCGCTCCCGCGAATTTGAAAACCTCGCAAGGCAGTTCGGGACCAGCAGGTTTTCGATGGTGCGCAGCGAGGTGTTGAGGTACCGCGACGCGGTTATCGGCACCGCAATCCTCAAAAGCCGGCGGAGTATCCGAGGCCTCGCCGGCGCCGCCCTTGACGGGACGGTGGGCAGTTTTCTCTGGCTCCTGAAATAATCTATTGCAAGATGCAGGCAGGACATGGTTTCCGCGAGGGTGTCGGCGAGCATCACCGCGGCGCACGCGTGGCTTATTCCCTTTGAAGCGAAGCGGTCGATTATCAGCAGGATTACCAGTATCCTTACCCCCTGCTCAAGCAGCTGCGCGTTGGTCGAGCTGGACACCTTGCGGCGGGCGATGAAAAAACCCCGCATGCACGCCGAGACACCCATAAAGGGCAGTCCCAGCGACAGCACTCTGAGCGCCGGGACCGCCCGCAAATCACCCAGTCCGTATAAGGCGATGGGTCTGGCAAACAGGGTGATGACCAGCGTCGAGGCCGCTCCAATAAACACGCTGACCGCCAGCGCCCTTTTCATTATCCGGCGGATACCCTTTCGGGTGCCCCCGGCCTCCTCCGCCACAAGCCGGGTTACTCCGACCGATATGCCGGACGTCGCGAAAGTGGTCGCGAGGACGTAAATTGAAAAAATCAGGTGGTAAAGCCCCATCCCCTCGGCGCCGATTTTGTTGGACAGGTATATGCGAAAAAACATTCCGACGGTGCGCAGCAGCAATGACGTGGCGGTAACAATAAAGACGTTTTTAAAAAATGTAAACCGTTTCAAATCGGCACTTCCCAGCTTTACAAATATGCATTATTCCACCAGCCCGTCGAACAAAGCCGAAAAATCGTGTTTTTCCCCGGCAAAGAGCGGCACCAAATCCACATGCAAGACCGAGGTTACCCCGCCATAAAGCGGTATTCCCGAATACTTAGCGGCGTAAAACCCGTTGGCAGAGACTTCGATGGTGTAGGGCGACAAATCCCCGCCGTTTGGGAATGACATCACCGGAGCGCAGCCGGTGCGGTCGGTGTATGTTACTTTTTTGTTTTTTCGACCGGTCCCGCCGCCGGTAACGGTTACACGCGCCCCACTTACGGGCTGCGGCGCGTGCCCGGTGGAGACCTTTACCTGCAGGTTGGCGGGCTTTTTGGCGCCGTGCCGCGACTTTGAGTCAAGCACCGACTTCTCATCATCCCGCACCTGCCGCAGCGCCGACGGGGCGGGCGGGCAGCCGCCGGATATGCTTTCATCCGCCTTTGCCGCCGGCGCCATAGCCGGCATGAAGGCCGACGGCGGGACGGGGGAGAGGTCATCGCCATCATCCAAAGCGGCCACTGAGACGGCGGTAGCGTCCGCCCCGTTCTGGCTGTCTGAAATCTCACTCTGGTTTTTTGCTGCGGATTTTTGGGGCGGCTCGGTTTTGGCGCCGTTTGCGGTCTGCCGCCCGTAGGCTTTCAGCAGTTCCTTTCTGTATTTTTCAATCAGGCTCTGAAGCTGGGGCGGGGTAAAGCTGTCCTGCAGCATTTAAAATCACCGGCCTTTCAATAAACAGAGGTTTTTGTACCATTTATATGACTTAAAAGGCCAAATAATGCCCGCCGCTTTTTTTATCTCCCGATGTATAACCGAAGGGCGGCAGGCAAAATTAAGATTGACAACCGCAGAAATCCGCGTATAATTAAGGGTGAGAAAACGCTAAAGACTATGACGGGAAGAGTAAACCCGATACGGCGGCACAGAGAGCCGGGGCAAGGTGCAAGCCCGGCGCGTCCGGTCGGGCGGAAGAACATCCCTGAGTCTCCATTCGAACGCGCGTTTTGCGTCAGTAGACATGGACGTCTGGCGGCACGTTACAGCCGCAAGCCATTGGTGAAAGAGTGGGTCGCAGCGCGGCCTATTTGGGTGGTACCGCGGAAGCATCGCCTTTCGTCCCAAGTTAAGGGATGGAAGGCTTTTTGTTTAGCTATTTTTTTAAAAAGCCGAAAAAGAAGGGATATGGATATAATGAAACGCACCGATTACTGCGGAGCCCTGCGCGAAAAGGATGTCGGGCGCGCCGTTACCGTAATGGGGTGGGCGCAGAACAAACGCGATATGGGCGGCGTGATATTCATCGACGTGCGGGACCGCGAGGGTACCCTGCAGGTTGTTTTTGACGCTGAAAAGCTTTCGGCGGAGGATTTCAAGGCCGCCGAAACCCTTAAACTCGAATCGGTGATTGGGGTTACCGGGGTTTTGAGAATGAGGGATAGGGAGACCCGCAACCCCCGGCTTGAAACCGGAACAGTCGAGCTTGCGGCGTCTGAGCTTGAAGTATTGTCCGAGGCCGAGACCCTGCCGTTTCAGCTTGAGGACGCCGACAGTGTTAGGGAGGAGCTTCGGCTGAAATACAGGTTTTTGGATATCCGCCGGCCAAAAATGTATAAAAACCTGCGTTTCCGCGCCGAGATTGTCAGGGCAGTCTGCGATTTCCTTGACAATCAGGGGTTTATTCAGGTCGAGACCCCGATGCTTACAAAAAGCACCCCCGAAGGCGCGCGCGACTACCTTGTGCCCAGCCGTGTGCACAAGGGCAAGTTCTACGCCCTGCCGCAGTCCCCGCAGATTTTCAAGCAGCTTCTGATGGTGGGTGGGATTGACAAATACTATCAGATAGCCCGCTGCTTTCGGGACGAGGATTTGCGGGCCGACCGCCAGCCCGAATTCACCCAGGTGGATTTGGAGATGTCTTTTGTGGACCAGGAGCAAATCCTTGAACTGCTTGAGCAGATGTTCAAATTCATTTTTGAGAAAAACATGGGCATTAAATTCGCCGGGCCGTTCCCGCGCCTCACATGGCGGCAGTGCATGGACACCTACGGCACCGACAAGCCCGATTTGCGGTTCGGCCTGCCGATTATTGATTTGACCGAACTGGCGCGCGGCTGCGGGTTTTCGGTTTTTCGCAAAGCCGTGGACAGCGGCGGGTTCGTCCGCGCAATCAATGTCAAGGGTTGTGAGGATTTCAGCCGCGGCACAATCGAGGAGTTGACCGCCAAAGCCCAGAGCTACGGCGCAAAGGGGATGGCGTGGATTGCCATAAAGGAGGACGGTTCCCCCTATTCAATCCTTACAAAATACTTCTCCAAAGAGGAGTTTGACCGCCTGCTCGCCGCGGTCGGGGCGCAGGCCGGGGATTTTATCCTGTTCTGTGCCGACAAATACGATATTGTCTGCCGCACTCTCGGAAACCTGCGGCTTGATATCGCGGATATGCTTGACCTGCGGAAAAAAGATGATTATAAATTCCTTATCGTAACCGATTTTCCGGAATTTGAGTATTCCGAGGAGGAGGGCAGGTACGTCCCGACCCACCACCCGTTTACAATGCCGTACCCGGAGGACATTCCCTACCTTTCGACAGACCCCGCGCGGGTACGGGCGCAGGCTTACGACGTGGTTTTGAACGGGTACGAGCTGGGCAGCGGGAGTATCCGTATCCACCGCCGCGAGATACAGCAGAAGATGTTTGAGGTTCTGGGCTTCAGCGAGGAAGAAGTCCATGAACGGTTCGGCTTTATGGTGAACGCGTTTCGGTACGGTACTCCGCCCCACGGCGGGTTTGCCTTCGGGCTTGACCGGCTTGCGATGCTAATGCTCGGCGAGGATTCCCTGCGCGAGGTAATCGCCTTCCCGAAAACCAAGGACGCGGGCTGCCCGCTGACCGGCGCGCCGGACGCGGTGGACAGGGAGCAGCTCGATATCCTCGGCTTAACGCAGGCTTTTGCCGTCGCCGCACCGGATACCGCCGGCAAGGGCGGGGAGGAGAAAATTGACATTGACATGCTCGCGGAACTCTCCAACCTGTATTTGACTGAGGACGAAAAAAGGGAATACACCGCCGAAATACAAAAGGCGCTTTCCTTTGCGGGCTCAATCCTCGGCGTTGACACTGCCGGCGTCCCCGAAACCACCCATGTTATACCGCAGAAAAACGTGCTGCGCGAGGATACCCCGCGGCAGAGCTTTTCAAGGGATGAACTGCTTAAAAGCGCCCCGCAGAAGCGGGACGGCTATATCTTCGTGCCGCAGGTCGTGGAATAGCCGCAGAGTCTGCAAAAATTGTGCTGAAAGGGATTGGTTTGATGAAAGAAGAAATCACCGCTAAAACCGTCAGCCAGTTAAGCCGGCTTTTAGCCAAAAAAGAGGTTTCGGCTGTCGAGACTGTAAGCGCATACATTCAAAAAATACAGGATTTGAACGGCAGTCTGGGCGCATATATCACCGTTACCGAAAAGGCCGCGCTAAAGCAGGCGGAGGAAGTGGACAGACTCCGCGCCAAGGGCGAGAGCCTGCCGCTGCTCGCCGGTATTCCGGTCGGTCTAAAGGACAACATCTGCACAAAAGGAACCCCCACCACCTGCGCATCCAGAATGCTTGAGGGTTTTGTCCCGCCTTACAACGCGTTTGTGGTGGATTTGCTGGAAAGCCAGATGGCGGTAATGCTCGGCAAGCTGAATATGGACGAGTTTGCGATGGGCTCGTCAAACGAGACCTCGTATTTCGGGCCGGTCAGAAATCCGGTTGACACAGAGAGGGTGCCCGGCGGGAGTTCAGGGGGCTGTACCGCGGCAGTGGCCGCGGGATTGGCCGCGTTCGCGCTGGGCTCCGACACCGCCGGCTCAATCCGCCAGCCGGCAGCCTTCTGCGGTGTGGTCGGGCTGAAGCCGACGTACGGCGCAGTATCAAGGCGCGGGCTGGTCGCGCTGGCCTCCTCGCTGGACCAGATAGGCCCGATTACAAAGGACGTCGGTGATTCGGCGTTGGTTTTTGAGGCAATCGCAAAACACGACGAGCAGGACGCCACGTCGGTGCGGCGGGAGTACCCTCCGCTTGCTAAAATCCTTGAAAAAGGCGCGGAGGGGCTGCGGATTGGGCTGCCGAAGGAGCTGTTCTCGGATATAATCTCAGGCGAGGTCAAGACCGCGGTCAAGGCCGCCGCGGAAAGGCTTGAAGCTCTGGGAGCAAAGCTTGATGAAGTCTCCCTGCCCCTGCTGAAAGCCGCGCACTCCGCCTGTTTTGTAATATCCGCGGCCGAAGCTTCCTCAAACATGGGGAAATTTGACGGGATAAAATACGGGTACCGCGCCAAAGACTGCGGCAGTATCGACGAGATATACAAATTCTCGCGCAGCCAGGGGTTCGGGCGCGGGGTGAAACGGCGGATACTGCTCGGCAACCTGTTTTTATCCGCCGGGCATTACCAGAAATACTACTCAAACGCCCTTAAAATCCGTACCTTAATCCGCCGGGATTTTGAAAATGTGTTTGAAAAATTCGATTTAATCCTGACCCCGACCACGCCGACCACCGCATACAAGCTCGGCGAAAAGCGGGGCGACCCGCTTGAGATTTACATGGGCGACATCTGCACCGCGGCGGCGAATATGGCGGGGCTTCCCGCGCTGTCATTGCCCTGCGGGGCGGATTTAAGCGGGCTGCCGGTCGGAATGCAGCTTATCGGAAACGCCTTTGACGAACCGCTGATTTACCGGGCGGCGTACGCTTATGAGCAGAGCGCAAAGACTGCCCGGAGAAAGGACGATTAAAATGGTATCTCAGAACGTGCTGCAAAAATATGAGATGGTAATCGGCCTTGAAGTTCATGTCGAGCTTAAAACCAGAACAAAAATATTCTGCAGTTGTCCGACCGATTTCGGCGCCGAGCCCAACACCCAGTGCTGCCCAATCTGCGCCGGACTGCCCGGCGCCCTTCCGGTGCTCAACCGCCAAGCGTTGTACTACGCGATTAAAGCGGGGCTTGCAACCAACTGCAAAATCGCCTCAACAACAAAACAGCACCGCAAGCATTATTTCTACCCCGATTTGCCGAACGCTTACCAGATTTCCCAGTACGACAAGCCGCTTTGCGAAAACGGGTACCTCGACATCGAAACCGGCAAGGGCACAAAGCGTATCGGTATCACCCGCATACACATCGAGGAAGACGCCGGCAAGCTGGTTCATCTCGAAGGGGAGGGCACATTGATTGACTGCAACCGCGGCGGGGTGCCTCTGATTGAGATAGTCTCCGAGCCCGATATCCGCTCGGCCGAGGAAGCCAAAGCGTATCTGCAGAAACTGCGGGCGGTGATAATGTATACCGGGATTTCGGACTGCAAGATGAACGAGGGCTCCTTCCGCTGCGACGTCAACATCTCGGTGCGCAAAAAAGGCGAAAAAGGACTTGGCGTCCGCGCCGAAATCAAAAACATCAACAGCTTTCTGTTTGTGGTCAGGGCGATTGAATACGAGTTCGCCCGTCAGGTCGAGGCGATTGAAGCCGGCGAGACCCTTGTTCAGGAAACCCGCCGCTTTGACTCCGCCACCGGTAAAACCTATTCAATGCGCACCAAGGAAAACGCGACCGACTACCGGTACATGCCAAACCCCGATTTGCCGGTGATTGAAGTAACCGGGGAGCTGCTTGACAGGCTGAAATCCGAAATCCCCATGCTGCCCGACCAGCGCAAGAAAAAATATACGGAGGAATACGGGCTGACCCCGTACGCCGCCGAACAAATCACCGTCCAGCGCGAAACCGCCGATTATTTTGAAAAAGCGGCGGCGCTCACCGATTATCCGGTATTGGTCGCGAACATGATTTTGACCGATATCGCGCGGCTGCAGCAGCCCGACCAAACCGACATCCCGATTTTGCCCGTCCACCTTGCCGCAATCGCGCAGATGGCGGGGGAGGGCAGAATAAACAGCAGGACCGGCCGCATACTGGTGCAGGAGCTGTGGGAGAACGACACCGACCCGGAGAAGCTGGTGGAGGAAAAAGGGCTTGAACAAATCAGTGATATAAACATCCTGTCAGGCTACGCCAAAGAGGTTATAGCCGAAAACCCAAAAACAGTGTCCGACTACCTGTCCGGCAAAGCCGCGGCGTTTCAGGCGCTTGTCGGGCAGGTTATGAAAAAAACCGGCGGCCGCGGCAACCCGGTAATAATTCAGGAAATATTAAAACGGTTAATTCACAAGAAGGAATGACAAAAAGGGGCTGACACACAATTGTAAGCTGTGCGTCAGCCCTTTATCAAATTCAAGGTGCTGCTCTTTTGCCGCGTTTTACTGCTGTTTTGGCGGTTTCATGGTCAGTGAAATCCTGCTCCTTGGGACGTCCACATTCATAACCCAGACCGTTACAATATCCCCTACCTTGACCGCCTCGGAGGGGTGGCGGATGAAGCTGCTCGAAATCTGCGAAATATGAACCAGCCCGTCCTGATGGACCCCGATATCCACAAAAGCCCCGAAATCGGTTACGTTCCTGACCGTTCCGGCAAGCTCCATTCCGGGTTTTAAATCCTCGATACTCATGACGTCGGTCCGTAGCATCGGCGCAGGCAGCTCGTCGCGGGGGTCCCGCCCGGGCCGGGTCAGCTCGGATATTATATCCAAAAGGGTGGGCTCGCCGATATTTAGCTGTTCCGCGAGCCGGGCAATCCCCATCTCTTCGGCTTTTTGGGGCAGGGAGGACACTTTTTTGTTTTTTACGTCCTCGGCTGAAAAGCCGCAAAGGGACAGCAGCTTTCTTGCCGCGTCGTAGCTTTCGGGGTGGACGGCGGTGTTGTCCAGCACGTCCTCGCTTTCGGGGACGCGAAGAAAACCCGCGCACTGTTCAAAGGTTTTGGGGCCGAGTTTGGGCACTTTGATCAGTTCAAAACGGGATTTGAACGCGCCGTTTTGCTCGCGGTAGCTGACTATATTTTTTGCGACCGACGCGGACAGCCCCGAAACCCGCGCAAGCAGCGGCGCCGAGGCGGTGTTCAAATCCACCCCGACAAGGTTTACGCAGCTTTCCACAACCCCGTCGAGCGCCTCGGACAGCCGTTTTTGCGGCATGTCGTGCTGGTACTGTCCCACCCCGATTGCTTTCGGCTCTATTTTCACAAGCTCCGCGAGCGGGTCCTGCAGTCTCCTCGCGATTGAGACGGCCGAGCGCAGGGATACGTCAAACTCCGGAAATTCAAGCGCCGCAAGCTCTGACGCCGAGTAAACCGAAGCCCCCGCCTCGCTGACCACCATATAGGACAGCCCCATATCAAGCTCGCGTATCAGCCCGGCGACAAACACCTCGGTCTCGCGCGAGGCGGTGCCGTTGCCGATTGCGATAACCTGCACGCGGTGATTTTTTATCATGGCTGTAACAATCTGTTTGGACTGCTCAATCTTTGAATGCGGCGGGACGGGGTAAATCACTCCGGTGTCCAGCACCTTGCCGGTTTGGTCCACCACAGCCAGCTTGCAGCCTGTCCTGTAACCGGGGTCAATCCCCAGAACAACCCTGCCGCGCAACGGCGGCTGCAGCAGCAGGTGGCGGAGGTTCAGGGCAAACACCTTGATGGCGTCCTCGCTCGCCCTGTCGGTGATTTCGCTCCGTATTTCCCTTTCAATCGACGGGAAAATCAGCCGGTCATAAGCGTCCGCGGCGGCTGCCCGCACTGTTTCGGTACAGGGCGAGCCTTCCCTGACATGGGCCGAGCACGCGATACCGACGCCCCTTTCCCTGTCAAAGGCAACCTGCACTTTAAGGAATTCCTCCCGCTCGCCGCGGTTGATTGCCAGCACCTGATGGTTGGCGGTGCGTTTCAGCGGCCGGTGGAAATCGCTGTAAAGCTGGTAAACGCCGGTATCCTCCTGCGCCGCTTTTGATACAAGCTCCCCGTTTTCCATGCAGACAGCCCGAAGACGCCGGCGTATGCCGGGGTCGTCCGAAATCATCTCGGCGATAATATCCTGAGCGCCCTGCAGCGCTTCTTCCGCGCTATTTACCCCTTTTTCCGGGTCAATATAAGCCGCTGCCAGCTCAAGCGGCGGGGGGCTGTCCGGCTTTTGCTGATAAATCAAGTCTGCGAGCGGCTGCAGCCCCTTTTCCTTTGCGATTGAGGCGCGGGTTTTCCGCTTTGGCCTGAACGGCCGGTAAATATCCTCGATTTCGGCAAGTGTTTCCGCCGCGTCAAGCGAAGCCGATATCTCGTCGGTCAGCGCGCCCTGTTCGCTGATTGCGGCGCGCACCTTCTCACGCTGTTCGTCCAGATTGCGAAGGTACTTAAGCCTGTCGGTCAGCGCGCGGAGCGACTGGTCGTCAAGCGAGCCGGTAACCTCCTTGCGGTATCTCGCGATAAACGGGATGGTGTTCCCGTCGTCAATCAGCCTGATTGCCGCCTCAACCTGCCAGAGCTTAAGACTTAATTCCTGCGCCAAAACCGCGGGTATATTCATCTTTGCGACTTCCTTCCACAGCGAAAATGCCGGTTTTTAGTATATCACACCCAAAACCGCCGGGCAACAGCGGTTTTTTGCTTTATTGCAAAACATTTGTTTGATTTTTTTGAAAAACCCCTTGCAATAATTTCAATAGTGTGTATAATAAAACTTAAGAGAACAGTTGTTCGGAACATCTGTTCTGGAAAGAGAGGAGAAAAGCTGATGTTGATGAGTCTGTTGAGCATTGTATTAATGGTCGTTACGGCTTTATATATGCTGAGTAAGGCGCATTTCGCCAAAACCCGGCGGATGGCTTTTATCCCGCTTGGGTGCGCCGCAGTTGAGATGTTGGCGGCGGGTATGCTGACGGCCGGACTGTTTCCGGTTTTGACCGCCGTTTTAATTTTGCTGCGCGCGGTAATTCTGGTCTGCTGCTGGTTTGCACTGCGGCAGGATTTTCTGGCGCATGCCCGCCGAAGGCAGAGGGAGGCCGCCAGAAATTTATCGCCCGCCCGGTGCAATCCGGTCTGCGGCCGCTGCGCGTGATTTAGGGGCAGGGAAAAACGTGAAGTACATTTGATAAGCCGATAATAAACGGGGCTGGCGCACAATCAAAGTTACGTGCCAGCCCCGTTTATGTGCTTAAATGCCATGCGAGCCTGTCATTTCCGCCTTAAGGCCGATTTTCTTCTGATTCCAAACAGCGCGCACAGGATACCCGCAGCCACCGCAAGCACTATGCCGAAAACCCGCAGGGATTTCCCCGCCCTTCGCAAAGCCGCGGCGGTTCTGCCTGCCCCGCCCTGTTTTTGCGGTTTTGGCTGACTGGTTTTCACTTCTGCCGTTTCAGGCTGAACCCCGCAGAACCTTTGCAGTCCGGCTTGGATTAAAGCCCGCGCTTTCTCCGCCGCGCGCTTAATTAGCCGTGTCATTGCCTGCCCCCCCTTACTGGTTTGTACGCCACCCGCAGGTGCGACCCTGCATGGAATGTGGAACGCCGGATTTTCCCGATACCACATTCTACGCGCGCCCGTTTAAGGAGGTTCAAAAAGATTTATAAACTTTTTGCCGGAGGTTAATCGTAAATATCCTTGTCGTTTGTGATATTCCCGTCCCCGTCCACCGGGATGGCCTCGCCGAGATAAGTGGGGAGGGGTTTAAAAATCGAGGTGAAGAAATCCTTTACCCGCGCTAATATTTCCCGCGCCTCATAGTATTTCTGTCCGGCATAAGGCTGAAGGTCGGCAGATACGCCGTACGCGTCAAGCCCCAGCGCTTTTGCCACATACAGCGCGCGGTAGAGGTGGTATTCCTGCGTAACCAGAATGACTTTTTTTGCCTTGAACACCTCTTTGGCGCGGAAAACGCTTTCATAAGTCGAAAAGCCCGCGTGGTCCATGAAAACCGCCCCGGACTCAATCCCGCGGTCAACGGCGAATTTTTTCATCGCGTTGACCTCGTCATAGTCCGCCCTGCCGTGGTCCCCGCTCATCAGCAGCCTGCCACCGCCGCCGGCATTATAAATCTCAATCCCTGTTTTAAGCCTGTCGCTGAGCATCGGGGTCGGCGTCCCGTCGTCCCAGACCCCGCAACCGAAAATCAGTATGCAGTCGGCATCAAGCTCCGCCGCCTGCTCAACCGTAATAATCCTGTCTTTTACGGGTTTTTTGACATGGGCGTTGATGATGAAAGGGGAGACGCCGGTGGCGACAATCAATGCGCAGCCGGCTATCAGCAATCTTTTTTTGCCCTTTGTCAGTGTAAATTTCACTCACTTCACCACACGAATATACAATAAGTATAATTTAATGATTATTATACACTTATTTCCACGTTTATGCCGAGTTTGTCCCGGTGGCGCTCAAGGATTGGGTTTACCTGCAGGCTTAAGAATTCGGCGGTCTGCTCCGGAGCCCGGCCAACGTACCGGCTGGGCGAAAGCATGCCCTGAAGCTCCTCAAGGGTTACCCCGAACGCCGGGTCTGCGGCAATCCGCTCCAGCAAATCGTTGTTGCCGTCCCCCTGTTTTACGCGGCGACCCGCCTCGATTGAGTGGACGCGAATTCGCTCGTGCAGTTGCTGGCGGTCTCCGCCCTTTTTCACGCAGTCCATCATTATGTTTTCGGTCGCCATAAACGGAAGCTCCCGCATCAGGTTGCGCTCAATCACCGCGGGGTTTACCACCAGCCCGCCGGCGATGTTGATGACCAGCGACAGAATTCCGTCCACCGCCAAAAACCCTTCGGCAATGCTTATCCTCTTGTTTGCGCTGTCGTCCAGAGTGCGCTCAAGCCACTGGGCGGAGGCGGTAAAAGCCGGGTTTAAGGAATTAGTTATGACATACCGGGCGAGGGCGGCAATCCGCTCGCTCCTCATCGGGTTGCGCTTGTAGGCCATTGCGGAGGAGCCTATCTGGTGTTCTTCAAACGGCTCCTCGACCTCTTTTAAATGCTGCAGCAGCCGGATATCGTTTGAAAACTTCGCGGCGCTCTGGGCTATGCCGGACAGGGTGGACAGTATCATCGAGTCCAGCTTTCTGGGATATGTCTGCCCCGACACCGCGAAACACTCCGAAAACCCCATTTTTTCCGATATCATCTTATCAAGCTGTTTGCATTTCTGATGATCGCCGTCAAAAAGCTCAAGAAAGCTCGCCTGCGTGCCGGTGGTGCCTTTGGAGCCGAGGAGTCTGGCGTTTTTCAGCCTGTATTCCACTTCCTCGATATCCATTAAAAAATCCTGTATCCAAAGGCAGGCGCGCTTGCCCACGGTGGTGGGCTGGGCGGGCTGAAAATGAGTGTACCCCAGCGTCGGCAGGGATTTGTATTTGTCGGCAAACCTTGCAAGCAGCGACACCGCGTTGACCAGCTTTGACAGTATAAGCCTTAACGCGTCGTACATTATGATTAAATCGGTGTTGTCGCCGACGTAACAGCTGGTCGCGCCAAGATGGATTATCCCGCGCGCGTTTTTGCACTGCTCGCCGTATGCGTAGACGTGCGCCATAACGTCGTGCCGCACCTCTTTTTCGCGGGCGGCGGCGACGTCGTAGTTGATATCGTCCGCGTGCTCTTTGAGCTCGGCAATCTGCTGCTCTGTAATCGGCAGCCCAAGCTCCCGCTCGGCCTCGGCCAGCGCAATCCATAATCTGCGCCATGTGCGGAATTTGTTCTCGTCTGAGAAAAGGTACTGCATTTCGGAGCTTGCGTATCTTTTTGAAAGCGGGGATTCATACCGGCTGGACAATTGCCATCATTCCTTTATAATACATTTATTTACTATTTTACATTGATTTCACGCCTGAGGCAAGATTAATTATTTTTCTTATCAGTCAGACCCGGCGTCTTGATTGCCGCAATAAATACCCCTTTTTTTGACAATATCAATTGTGTTTCGGCACTTGAATGCGGTGTTGCATAGTGCTAAAATAGTTCTCATACGTTTATTGCGAATGAATACGGCAGGAGAGATAGGTTTTGAGCAAATTCCAGCAGGACCTGACGCGCGGAAGTGTCGCAAAACAGCTTTTTAAGTTCGCGCTTCCTTTTTTATTGTCAAATTTATTGCAGGCTATGTACAATATGGCGGACATGCTGATTGTCGGCCAGTTCAGCGGGCCGGTAGGGGCTTCCGCGGTGGGTATCGGGGGCAATGTAACAATTCTGGTAATCAACCTTATCAGCGGGCTTGCGGTCGGCGGCACCGTGCTTATAGCGCAGTTCATCGGCGCGCAAAGGCAGGAAGACGTCAAAAAGACGATTGGCACAATGTTCACCCTTTACGGTATTGCCGCGCTGGTTTTAACCGCGGTAATGCTGGTTCTGAGCCCGCAGATACTCAGGCTGCTTAACGCGCCGAAAGAATCTTTTGCGGAAGCCAGAAAATATCTGGATATATGCATGGCCGGAAATGTTTTCATCTTTGGTTACAACTCGGTGAGCGCAGTGCTCAGGGGGATGGGGAATTCCCGCCACCCCTTGATTTTTGTGGCTATCGCGACCGTAACCAATGTGATACTGGATTTAATCTTTGTAGGGGTTTTCGGTATGGGCGCAGCCGGCGCGGCGTGGGCAACCATAATGGCGCAGGCGTTGAGTTTTATCCTTTCGGTGATATACCTTCGCCGCAACAACTTCCTGTTTGATTTCAGGCAGCGCAGCTTCAGGATTGACAGGGAGATTGCGCTGCTGCTCTTGAAAGTCGGCCTGCCAACCTCGCTGCAGGGGACATTGGTCAGTTCCTCGTTCATGTTTCTCACTCGGCTCGCAAACGACATCGCCGGCATTGCGGGCTCGACCGCGTTGAGTATAGCGGGCAAGGTCAACAGCGTGGCGATTTTGCCCTCGCTTGCTATGCAGGCATCGGTATCCTCAATGGCGGGGCAGAACCTCGGCGCAAAAAAGCCAAAGCGCGCGATAAAGACCATGTTTGTGGCTATCGGGATTGCCTTTACTTTTTCAACGCTGGTCTTCGCGCTTGTCAACCTGTTCACCGACCAGATTGTCGCGCTGTTCATCGGGACCCAGAACACCAACCTGCCCGCGGAAGTGGTGGAGCAGTGTATTCAGGAAAGCAGGACATACCTGCACTACTTCAGCTATGATTATCTGGTTGTAAGCGTTCTGTTCAATATAAACGGCCTTGCAATCGGCGCCGGCCAGACCCTTTATTCGTTGTTCAGCGCCAGCGTGAGCTCGGTGCTGTTCAGGGTGCCTGCCGCATGGATATTAGGGATTAAACTCGGCTTAAAGCTCAAAGGGGTCGCCCTCGCGGCTCCGATTGCCGGACTGGGCGGGCTTATGGTCGGGATTTGTTACCTGCTGTCCGGCAAATGGCGGGTGAGCAGCGTCAAAAGGATAAAAGGATTAGAGCTTTCAGCCGCCGAAGAATAGCGGAATAAGGCAAATCAATCTAAAATAACAGCTAACTCTTTGAATTAGCATGAACCAATCCTAACGTCTAATGTCTGGCGTCTAAATACAATGTTGCAATTTAAATTTTTTGAGAATATAATTTATATTAAAGCTTAATTGGGAAGTGTTGTTGATGAGCACAGCGCAGAAAATTGAGATTATCCGCACTAATAACCCGAAACCAAAGCCCGCCGACGTCTCAAAGCTGGGGTTTGGAAACTACTTTACCGACCACATGTTCATAATGAACTACGACGAGGGGAAGGGCTGGCACAGCCCGCGGATTGTGCCGTACGGACCGCTCTCCCTCGACCCTGCCGCGATGTGCCTGCACTACGGGCAGGAGGTGTTCGAAGGACTGAAGGCGTACCGCACCCCCGACGGCGAAGCGGTGCTGTTCCGTCCCGACCGGAATATGGCAAGGCTCAACCTTTCGAACGAGCGGCTATGTATCCCTTTAATTGACGAGGAATTCGCGCTCAAGGCGCTGAAACTGCTTGTCAAAATCGAAAAGAACTGGATTCCCGACGGGGAGGGAACCTCGCTTTATATCCGCCCGTTCATCATTGCCACCGACCCGCACATCGGGGTGAGGCCGGCTTCCCACCTGCTGTTCATCATAATCCTGTCCCCGGTCGGCGCGTATTACCCGCAGGGGATTAACCCTGTCAACATCTATGTCGAGCGCAAGTACGTGCGCACTGTAAGGGGCGGCACCGGCTATGTCAAAACCGCCGGCAACTACGCAGCTTCCTTAAAGGCGCAGGACGAGGCTTACAGCCAGGGCTACACCCAGGTGCTCTGGCTGGACGGGGTGGAGCGCAAATATATCGAGGAAGTCGGCACCATGAACGTCTTTTTCAAGATTGACGGCGAAATTATCACCCCGGCGCTGCAGGGCAGTATTCTCGGCGGGATTACCCGCATGTCGTGTATCGAGCTGCTGCGCCACTGGGGATACAGGGTAAGCGAGCGCCCGATAACCCTTGACGAAGTGGAAAAGGCGGCAGAGCGGGGCTTGCTGGAAGAGGCGTTCGGGACCGGCACCGCGGCGGTAATCTCCCCGATTGGAGAGCTGAAAGTGGACGACCGCAATATAGTCATAAACGACAATAAAATCGGCGAAGTCGCCCGGCGTTTGTACGACACCCTGACCGGCATACAGACCTGCCGGATTGACGACCCGTTCGGATGGGTTGTAAAAATAGATTAGAAAATGTCATTTTATTGGAACATGTCCACCTCTCCTTCATATAATGTGCTGGGTGCAGTAAAACGCACATCAATAATAATAGGAGAGGTTGTATGGGCTGCGAAAACATTTTCAGCGATAATTTTGTGGAACACCTCAAACGCTATATCGGCGAAACCGTAACGATTTTCACCACAAGCGGCGGGCAGTCCGGGCAGGGATTTACCGGAGTGGTTCTTGCGGTTAACGACTGTTTCGTCCGGCTGATTACCCGCATTGGCGCGGCTCCCGGCTGCGCTCTGGGCAATTCGTGCAACAGCCGCAGCTGCAGCAGGTGCGGCGAACGGGACTTCAACTGCTCCGACCGCGCTCTCGGCTCGGTCGCCGATATTCCGATTGACCGCATAGCTTCCTTCGTTCATAACGCAGTATAGCCTGTAATAACGCAGACTCCCGTTCAAGCGGCTGAACGGGAGTTTTTGTTTTTGGCAGGGCTTTTCCGGCGCGCGGGGCTGTTGCATTTACCGAAAGACAGGGGAACTGTAAATACTTTATTATTAACCGGAACAGTTCGACAAAAAACGACTTCTGGTTTATAATATATTAAACTGAGTGGGTTTAGCCAAAACCCGGATACAAACATGCAACGAAAGGCGGCGCATGAAAATGCCTGCTTGTATCACACATTACCAGTTTGCGCTCCGCGTGATGTCAAAACTAAAAAAATCCGGCATAAAGATACCCGACGCCGACATGGTGCTGATAGGCGCGCAGGGGCCGGACATCTTTTATTTTCACCGCGTTTTGCCGTGGGAATTCGGCAAAAGCCATGCCGACATCGGGATTAAGCTGCACCACGTCAGCCCCGCCCGCCTTTTTGAGAGCTTCAGGAAAGTATTGAACAGCCAGAGGTCAAAACATGACGCGGTACTGAGTTATATCATGGGGTTTTTCTGCCACTACGCGATTGACCGCGCGGCCCACCCCTATATTTACTGGGCGCAGGAAAAGCTGGCGGAGCACGACCCGAAATATGGCAAAAAGCCTGTGCAGTACCATTTCAGGATTGAAAGCGCGCTGGACACCATTGTCCTGCGCCGCGAGACCGGCAGGCTTATCAGCAAATTCAGCCTGACCTCGGTGCTGCCCAAAAACCGCAATTCATGCTACGAAACGGTGGGGCAGATATATAACCAGCTGCTGTCCCGGCTTTACGGGCTCAGTATTCCGGCCGAGCTTTTAGCACGCGCGCCCGGCGATATGAGGCAGGCTTTGTTTTTTATGGATGACAAAGCCATGCTGCGTCAGAAGCTGGTGTTCCGCCCGATAGAAAAGCTGGCGGGTCTTGGGCCGTTTGCCACTTCTCTGCTCCGGCCGCTGGATACGGACGGCTGGGATTATGCCAACCTTGCGCGCGCCGAATGGGAAAACCCGTACGACAAAAAAATAACCAGCAGTTACAGCTTTTTTGACATCTATAATCTCGCGGTTGCGGAGGCGTTCGATATGATTACGGACTTTATTGAGGCCCTGCCCGACGGGAAATCAATGCTGGAGATAACGCAGGACCGCGGTTTCGCAAGCGACCTCCCCGGGGTATACAGCTATGCATAGCCGCGGCCCCGCTATTTTTAAACTGCAGGAAAGCGTGGTTTTTATGGAGAAAATAGCGAGTTTTAAAGTGGACCACTCGGCGCTTAAGCCGGGCATTTACCTTTCGCGGGTTGACGGAGACGTCATCACCTACGACATACGGTTTGTAAAACCCAACACCCCGCCGTTTTTGAGCAACGCGGTAATCCATACCATCGAGCACCTGTTCGCGAGCTATGTCCGCAACAGCCCTTTCAGCGGGGGGATAATCTATTTCGGTCCGATGGGCTGCCGCACCGGTTTTTATTTTCTCACCAGAGGAATATCCCATAAAGACGCGATTTGGCTGACAAAAAAGGCGCTGGATTTTATCGCGCAATACTCCGGGCCAATCCCCGGAGCCGCCGAAAAAGAGTGCGGCAACTACCTTGAACACGACCTTGAAGGCGCCAAAAAAGCCGCTTTTGCCTTTCTTAAAACCGTAAAAGGCTGGGACGAGAACATGTTAAGCTACCCTTAAGCCAAATCCGCCCCGGCCGCACTCAATCCCGCATAATTTCCAGCAGATTGGAAGCCAAAAACACCGGTTTTTTTGTTTATAGTGCTGACAAAGCCTTGAATTGCCCGATGATTTTATAACAATTAGTAATGAATTTTCCCTAAAAGGGTTGCAATTTTGTTACCATTGAGTATAATAGGAAACAGGTTGTTACAAGTTTGTAACCATTTTTGGTTTGGCCGGCCGGGTTGCCCTCAATCCGCCGGCAAAGCTGCAACTGGAAGTGATTATTCATGCGTGATTCCGGCGACCATAAATCAAAAAAGCTGGAGCGCTATTTTTCATTCCTCAATAATGTGATGAAGAACAACGTATGGGCCGGTATTGTCCTTGCGTATCGTTTCTGCTACAACTTTTGCTACCTGATTGGCGCTTATACCATACGGTATTTCCGCATATTCGCAAAAAAGATAATCCGCGGTCTCAAACCTGCAGTCAGGTTTTTGTGCAGGGCGGCGGATTATATTATTTTAAGGCGCCTGCGTGGCTTCGCGGACAGCGTGGCTGCGGAAACCCGGCGCTTTTTGCAGGGCTTCCCGATTGCCGGCAGGCTGGTGAAAAGCTCGTTTAAGCAGGGATTTGCCAGCTTCCTTAAAACGGTTTTCGCGGTTATCCCGCGCAGGGCTGTCAAGCGCCACAGGCGCTCGTTGTCGACCATATGCAACCTTGCGGCGCCTGCCGCGGCTGTGATGGTTTTAGTGATGACCATTAATTTGTGGGGCGGTATGACATTTGCGCTCGCCGTCGAGTATGACGGTAAAAAGCTGGGATATATCACCGACGAATCGGTATATGACACTGCCGCCAACATGGTCAACGACAGGGTCATCAATACCGACAATTCGTTTGAGGTCAAACGGGTGCCCAAACTTACAATCGCGGTGGTTTCCAAATCCGAAATAATAGATGAGAACGCCGTCTGCGATAAGATACTGGAGAATTCAAACGATTCAATCTGCCAGGCGTCCGGCCTTTATATCGACAACAAATTTGAATGCGCCGTCCAGTCAAGGCAGGAACTCGACGCCCTTCTCGACTCAATACTCAAAAGCTACTGCAAGGGCGGCCCCAATGAGCGCGCCGAATTCGTCCAGAACGTTGAGATTGTGGACGGGCTTTATCCCATTTCCTCGATTGTTTCAATCGAGGAAACCCGCGCAAAACTCACCGAGCAGACGGTTGTGGATAAATACTACACCATTGTCAAAGGGGATTCGCCGCTGCTCATCGCCGCCAAAACCGACATGTCCCTTGAGCAGCTCAGGGCGCTCAACCCCGATTTTGACAAGAAGATTTTCCCCGATGTAAAGGTTCTTATTCAGAAAGCCCAGCCTTACCTGCGGGTACAGGTGGTGCGCACCACCGAATACAAGGAGGCTATACCTTACAAAACCGTTCAAGTCAAGGACGACAGGCACTACAAAGGCTATACCGCGGTCAAGACCAATGGCGTTAACGGCGAACAGCGTGTCAAGGCCGAGATAACCTATATCGACGGTATCGAACAGTCAAGGAAAATCCTCGAAAAGAAGGTTCTCAAAAAGCCGGTTGACAAAGTGGTAATTGTAGGCTCAAAGAGCATTGATAACAGAATAACCGCGGCAGGAGACGGCATTTCGACCGGCAGGTTTACATGGCCGCTACCTTCCTGCAGGTCAATCTCATCCCCGTACGGGTGGCGCTGGCGCCAGTTCCACGCAGGAATTGACATCTCCGGCAACGGCGTTTACGGCAAACCGGTTGTCGCCGCCGACGGAGGAGTGGTCGCTGAAATCAACACTGCGGGCTGGGGCAGCGGATACGGCAAGTACATCATTATTGACCACGGCGGCGGGTACCGCACCGTTTACGCTCACTTAAGCGCGGTCAACGTGCGGGCCGGCCAGAAAGTCAGCAAGGGCCAGTTTATCGGAAGGGTAGGCAATACCGGCCAAAGCTACGGCGCCCACCTGCATTTTGAAATCAGGATTAACGGCAAGTCGGTCAACCCGGTGTCGTATTTAAGATAAGCTGATGACAATTCAAAAGGCTGACGCTCAACCGCAGGTTGTGCGTCAGCCCGTTTTTTGTATGAGAAAACTCTGACTGTGTCAGGGATTTTCTTATACAAGAATACAAAACAAAAATCCTGTCAATGACCCGACAGGAGGTACCGTCAAGTATTTTGCGCAAATTAGTTTGCAGTCTTGGTAAAACAGAGTT
>ERZ773359.1801-NODE-1801-length-28643-cov-176.555058_pt1 | contig 28643 bp, 26 predicted proteins | sample MGYA00374955_ERZ773359 | MGnify/ENA primary metagenome ERZ773359 (study PRJEB29098, sample SAMN04486028) | biogas fermenter metagenome | study: EMG produced TPA metagenomics assembly of the Biogas fermentation microbial communities from Germany - Plant 4 DNA1...
GTTGACCCTTTCCAGTTCCTTTTCGAGGTTCTCCTTTTCCTTCCCGAGCCTTTCAAGTTCCTTTGCGATATCCACGAGGTCTTCCAGCGGGACGAATATCTCAGTTCCGGGCACCACGGCCGTTACTGCGTTGTCCGGAACACCGGTCCTGTCGGCCTGGATGAGGATCTCCGAAGCGCCTGCAAGGCGTTCGATGAACTTCGTTCCGTCCTTCAGTATCCCGCGTTCGGATTCGCCGGCAACGAATATGATCTTTATCTTCTTTGCCGGAGGCACGTTCATCTCGGCTTTTATGTTCCTGACCGCCTTGATGGAGTCCATGACGAGTTCCATGTCCTTCTCGTCTTTGGTGAACGCCATGCTTTCATCATATACGGGCCATGCCGAGATCATGATGCTCTCGTCCTCATTGATGAGATGCCTGTATATCTCTTCCGTGACGAATGGCATATACGGGTGCAGCAGTTTCATCGCGGTGCCGAGGACATGGTTCAGCACCCACTGCGCCTCAAGCCGTGTGGGGTCGTCCCTGTCGAAGAGCCTGGGTTTCACGAGTTCTATATACCAATCGCAGAACTCCTCCCAGATGAACTCGTATATTTTCTGGAGCGCGATGCCCAGTTCGAAGTTTTCGAGGTTCTCCGTAACTTCCTTCACGACCGTGTTGGCCCTGCTCAGGATCCACTTGTCGGCCGTCGTTAATTTGCTCCTGTCGATCCTGCTGAAGTCCACCCCTTCGTCAAAGTTCATCAGCACGAATCTTGCAGCGTTCCATATCTTGTTGGCAAAGTTCCTGCCGGCTTCCACCTTTTCCGTGGAGAACCTCAGGTCGTTTCCGGGCGAGTTGCCGGTGGTCAGCGCAAACCTCAGCGCATCTGTGCCATACTGCTCTATGACCTCAAGCGGGTCTATCCCGTTGCCGAGGGATTTGCTCATCTTCCTGCCCTGGGCGTCCCTGACTATGCCATGGATGAACACATACTTGAAAGGCTCCCTGCCCGTATGCTCAAGGGCCGAGAATATCATCCTGGCCACCCAGAAGAAGATGATGTCATAACCCGTAACGAGCACATCCGTCGGGTAGAAATACTCGAGATCCCTCGTCTTCTCCGGCCATCCCAGCGTGGAGAAAGGCCAGAGAGCCGAACTGAACCATGTGTCCAGCGTGTCCGGGTCCTGTTCCAGGTTCGGCGATCCGCAAACAGGGCAGGTATCAGGCTGCTCGCGGGCGACCGTCATCTCTCCGCATCCCTGGCAGTAATATGCGGGTATGCGGTGGCCCCACCACAACTGTCTCGATATGCACCAGTCCTGGATGTTCTCCATCCAGTTGAAATATATTTTCGAAAATCTTTCGGGCACGAATTTGACCGTCCCGTTCCTGACCACTTCTATAGCAGGCTCTGCCAGCGGCTTCATCTTCACGAACCACTGCCTTGACAGGATTGGCTCGATGACTGTGCCGCACCTGTAACATGTGCCTACGTTGTGTTTATGTCCCTCGATCTTTGCAAGCAGACCGAGTTCCTTCAGGTCCTCCACAATCTTCTTCCTTGCCTCGTACCTGTCCAGTCCGGCGTACCTGCCTGCATCCTCGTTCATGACTGCCCTGTCGTCCATGACCCTTATCTGCTCAAGGCCATGGCGCAGGCCGACTTCAAAGTCGTTGGGATCGTGGGCCGGGGTTATCTTCACGACGCCAGTCCCGAATTCCTTATCCACGTAAGAGTCTGCGATGACCGGTATCTCCCTGTCCATCAGCGGCAGTATGACCGTCTTGCCTACCAGGTCTTTGTACCTCTCATCTTCCGGGTTGACTGCGACTGCCGTATCGCCGAGCATTGTCTCCGGCCTGGTCGTAGCTACCGTCACGAACCCGTCGCCGTCCTTTATCGGGTACTTTATGTGCCAGAAACTGCCTTCCTGTTCCTCGTATTCCACTTCCGCATCCGATATGGATGTACAGCACTTGGGACACCAGTTGATTATGCGGTCGCCCCTGTAGATGAGGCCTTTTTCATAAAGCCTGACGAAAACCTCGAGCACGGCCTTCGAAAGGCCCTCGTCCATCGTGAACCTTTCCCTTTCCCAATCGCAAGAGCTGCCCAGCTTCTTGAGCTGCTCCACTATCCTGCCGCCATAGACCCTTTTCCATTCCCAGGCCCTTTCAAGGAATTTTTCCCGGCCTATGTCTTCCTTTTTCAGGCCCTCTTTTGCCATGGTCTCGACGATCCTCGCCTCAGTGGCTATGCTGGCATGGTCCGTGCCCGGCAGCCACAGCGCGCAGTAGCCCTGCATCCGTTTCCACCTGATCAGTATGTCCTGCAGTGTATTGTCGAGGGCATGCCCCATGTGAAGCTGCCCGGTGATGTTCGGCGGAGGTATCACTATGGTGAACGGCGTCTTGCTGTCGTCCGGCTCCGCATGGAAATAACCCTTTTCCGTCCATTCTTTATAAAGCCTGTCCTCCACCTGTGACGGATCGTATTTTTTTGCCAACTCATTTATCCTTTCCATCAAATCTCCTCCCGGCTGCAGTTGTTTTCGAATCGTCCGATTTATGATCGTTTTGTGATGGGCACATCGTTCCATCAGCCATTCACTGTATCGTCAGGCTGTTGCCCCGCCTGTATGCTGCATCCTTCCAGTAAGCTGCATCATGCTTGTATGCTGTTTTCTGTCTATATATTTCATCCTGCCTGTGAGCTATAACCTGCCTGTATGCTGTATCCTGCTTGTATGCTACATCCTTGTGAAAGCGATCAGAAGCAGTATCACTCCCGGCAGGAAGACGAGCATGCCGTAAAGCTTCACATTAACTGTCGCTTTCAGCATCCTGTATTTTTCTGCCTCCGATTCATCCAGCTCTGATTCATACCCAAGTACCACTTTCCTGTCGAGGCCGTATTTCTTCACGATATTTTTCGCCGACGCCACGATGATCACACCGGCAGCCATAATGAGCCCGGCCAGTATTTCTAGTACAGGCATATGCCACTTCCTTTCAAAAGTGAAGCCCTTCATCCTTAAATTTGGACGAAGGGCATACTCCGCGGTACCACCAAAATTCCCTTTATCAGGGCACTCTCAGGAATAACGGTCCATTTGCCGCTGCAGTTGTTCCGCTTTCTGCGGCTTTTTGCTGCAGGACTCCCGGGCGACCTTCAGCAGCCTTACCCCGAAAGACCTTCCAGCCCACGGGTCTTTCTCTCTTTGGGGCAGATCCCTGCCTACTCCTCCCGTTCAATGTCTTGTGCGCTATTCGATTTATATTGGTTAATATAATATATTAAAAAAAATGTGTCAAGGGGAAAGGCGCCTGAACGCCCTGGCACACATGCACGGCCCGCAGGGTACGGTCTGCATGGGTGTGGCCTGCATGGGTGCAGTGCTTTTCAAAACTGCCTTTCATAACAGCTGAATAATTTTCCGGGGTCCAGATGTGCAATAATGCAACTTTTTGGCACAAAAAAACCCGAAGTTCATTCACTGGCACTGTATAGTTAACATAGAACCCGGCCAATATAAATTATCATATAAACTAACTGTATGATATCCCATCTGCATGCCAAAAAGTTGTAAAGTTGCACAAAAAACTTGAGAAAAATGAAAAGTTGATTGCAGCACTGCCCAGAAGTTGCAAAACTGCACTGATTCCGGAGGTTTTTATTGAATGCTCCGGTTTTATTATGTATAATTTACTTATTCAGAGCAAAAGGTAGAAAAGATTCCAAAACAGAGCGGAGTGTTTTGATGAATGTTATAAAAGGCGGAGTTACGGCTCCGGAAGGTTTTTTTGCAACCGGCGTAGCATGCGGGCTCAAAAAGGACGGCAGGAAAGATCTCGCCATCGTCTGTTCTGAGGACAGAGCTGCAATAGCCGGTGTTTTTACAACCAACAAGGTCAAGGGACATTCGCTCCGGTTGACGATGGAGCATATGAAAACAGGTTATGCAAACGCGATAGTCATCAACAGCGGCAACGCCAATGCCTGCGTCGGCGACAGGGGCTACGGGGATGCTCTCAGGATAGCTGAGGTCACGTCGGAACTTCTCGACTGCAGGCCACAGGATATCCTGGTGGCGTCGACGGGCGTCATCGGGGTCCCCCTGGACATGGATGCGATCATTCCCGCCCTTGATGAACTCGTTTCAAACATGGATCCTGACGGTGGGCGTGATGCCGCAGAAGCCATCATGACCACCGACACCATTCCCAAGGAAATAGCGATAGAACTGGAACTGCAGGACACGCGCGTGGTGATCGGCGCCATGGCCAAGGGTTCCGGCATGATACACCCCAACATGGCGACCATGATAGGCGTTATCACCACCGACGTAAATATTAACAGGGTGTTGCTGGACAAGGCGCTGAGGACTGTCGTGAGATCAACTTTCAACAGGGTCACCGTCGACGGCGATACCAGCGTATGCGACATGGTGGTCATATTTGCCAACGGAATGGCAGAGAACCCGGGTATAACAAACGAGGGAGAAGATTACGAAAAGTTCGTCGCCGGACTGGAGTATATATGCACATACCTGGCAAAACTTATAGCCAAAGACGGAGAAGGCGCCACAAAGCTGGTGGAGGTCGCTGTCGAAGGGGCGGAGAACCCGGATGACGCATATAAGGCCGCCTGTGCGGTAGCAAAGTCGCCGCTGGTGAAAACGATGATGTTCGGAAACGATGTCAACTGGGGGCGGATAATGACCGCGGTCGGCTATTCAGGTGCAGAGTTTGACCCTGCTCATATCGATATATATATAGGAGACATACCCATGTGCAAATCCGGGTGCGCAGTCGATTTCGACGAAGCCGAAGCCCGGAAGCTGCTTGAAAAGGATGAAGTCAGGGTCCTGGTAAAGCTCAACAGGGGCGTGTATTCGGACCGTGTCTGGACATGCGACTTCTCATATGATTATGTAAAGATAAACGCAAGTTACCGTACATGATGGCCGATATAAAGTATAGATAACACCTGTAACAGGAGGGGTCAAAGTGGGTGTGAAGCAATACGTGGTGTTCCTGGTCGACGGTGATGAGTTCGGTCTTGAAATCGAGAAAGTCAGCATCATCGAAAGGATGCTCGAAATCTTCAGGATACCGAACGCGCCGGACTACATCGAGGGACTGGCCAACTTGAGAGGCAAGGTACATACCATTTTCAACCTCAGGAAGCGTTTCCATCTGCCCTGCCCCGAATTCAGCGAAGACACCAGGATAATAATCGCAAGAACATCGGATGATTCTGTCGTAGGACTTATCGTGGACAGTGTACGGGAAATAATCAAGATAGACGACAGCCAGTATGAACCTGTACCTGCTGCACTGGAGACCGTAAGGGACAAGTTCCTGAGCGGTACCGCAAAGGTCGGTGACAGGCTGATACTGCTGCTGGACCTGGACAAGGTCATAACTGAAGAAGACGTTCCCCTGGAAAAGCCGGCCGGGAAAACCGGTGCCAGGAAGTAAGACTTCGCAGAGGCCAGGACCACACACCGTCCCGGAAAAAAGGCGAAGGAACAGGAACGCGTACCGGCTGCGGCATCAGCAGCACGGCCTTACCAGGTACGAACGCCGACTATATGCAGGAACCTGACATAAGCCGGTTCAAAGTCCGCAAGCCGGTAATAGTCGGTATCGAAAGTGTGGGCAGCCACAAGTATGTTTTCCATGGCCGGCGTCCCGGTAACTTCAACGATGACCGGTGAATGATGGAAGTAATTACTGTTTGAAAAAGACAACTGGGCGATATCCCCGGGTCTGACGTCGGCAATATCCACTTCTTCCGCAAAAGGTCCCTCTTCCTTGTTGTTCACAAGAAATCTATACAGGTAGTTGACGCCGGTCCAGGAAGCCGTCCTGTTGTATGAGTTGATATAATACCAGCCGTAGACCGGCGTGAAATTCATCACTCCGCTTCCCGCATATATACACTGCGAGGCAAAATTGGTACAGTCTCCTCCGAGCTTTTCGAAGTCGTAATAAGCAGGATTCCTCCCGTAAGCCCATTTATGCGCATACTTGACGGCGCTGTCCCTGTCGTACGGCTTTATCGTCCTCCTGCCGCCTTTGCTCACATAATACATATCGATCTCCTGCCAACAGCAAACGATCTGCCCCTGTCATCCTATGCAAATCGCTAATAAAAGGGGACACGAAAAGCAGAAAGGGGACACTCCTCACGAACAAGGAAAGGGGTAACTCCTCAAAAAAGTGGTATGGGGACACCCTTCTGAAAACAAGATGCAGGGTCACTCCTCTGTGAAGATGCATTCCCTAAGGGGTGAGGAGCGTTCCCACACCTTGTTTGCGAGGAGTGCCCCACTCCTCATTGCTAAGGAGTGTCCCCGTAACTCTTGCAAGTGTGACATTACTCAACCAAAAAGGAGTCCCTCTTTGCTGAGGAGTGCCACACTTCCTGTAAAAAACAGCCCGGGGAAGGCCGTATCGTTCAGCATGACCGATACGCCGCCCCGGGCTGTTTGTCCGTGTTTCACGTCACTGTGTGCGGATCATCACTGTGCGCGATCCATACAGCGCCGTATGCGATCGGCGGGTCACCGTACGTGATCGCTTTGCGCAGCCTTGCGCCGCACACCTGGCCAAACCAGGCATTACTCCTCGAGTATATAGCTGTTGAGCCATACTTCGAGCATTTCCTGCTTGCCGGACTTGATCTCGACCTTGCCGAGATCCATCACATACTGCTCGAGTTCCTTGAAGCCGACCTTGCCTTCGACTATGTCCTTGCCGATGCCGGTCGTGTAGCTCGAATACCTTTCGGCTATGAACTTGTCGAACTTGCCGTCCTCGATTATCCTTGCAGCAACCTTCAGGCCCTTTGCAAAAGCGTCCATGCCTGCGATATGGGAGATGAACAGGTCTTCGGGCTCGAATGAACCTCTCCTGACCTTCGCGTCGAAGTTCAGGCCGCCCTTGGTGAAGCCGCCCATCTTGAGGACTTCGAGCATGGCAAGCGTCGTGTCGTAAATGTTCGTCGGGAACTGGTCGGTATCCCAGCCGAGCAGCAGGTCTCCCTGGTTCGCATCGATACTGCCGAGCATGTTGTTGATACGGGCTACATGCAGTTCATGCTGGAATGTATGCTGTGCCAGTGTAGCATGGTTTGCCTCGATATTCAGCTTGAAGTAGGGATCCAGCCCGTATGTCTTGAGGAATCCTATGACCGTCGCCGAATCGAAATCATACTGGTGCTTCGTGGGTTCCTTCGGCTTGGGCTCGATCAGGAACTGGCCGTCGAAACCGATCTCTTTCGCATAGTCGACTGCCATCCCGAGGAAGCGTGCCATGTTGTCGAGTTCGAGCTTCATGTCGGTATTGAGCAGGGTCTCGTAGCCTTCCCTGCCGCCCCAGAATACGTAGTTCTGGCCGCCGAGTTCCTTGGTGATCTCCATTGCCTTCTTGACCTGGGCGGCGGCATATGCGAACACTTCGGCATGCGGCGATGTGGAAGCACCGTGTGTGAACCTCGGATGTCCGAACGCATTGGTGGTTCCCCACAGGAGCTTGACAGGGCTGTCTTTCATCCTGTCCTTGATGGCCGCGACGATGATGTCGAGCCTCTTGTTGGTCTCTCTCAGCGTGTCTGCCTCGGGAGCGATGTCCCTGTCATGGAAGCAGAAGAAAGGCACTCCGAGCTTTTCGCAGAATTCGAAGCACGCTTCGACCTTCGCCTTTGCCAGGTCCATCGGATCTGTGATGTGGTTCCAGGGCCTTACGGCAGTGCCTACCGGTCCGAACGGATCTGTTCCGGTCGCCTGGAAAGTGTGCCAGTATGCCACGGCAAACCTCAGGTGGTCCTCCATCCTCCTGCCCGCCACTACTTCATCCGGGTTGTAGTATTTGAAAGCCAGCGGGTTGTCGGAACCTTTGCCTTCGTACTTGATTTTTGGTACGTTTTTAAAATACTCAGCCATGATATAACCTCCATTTTTGATATATTTTGACCTGCGCATTGTCCATGCGCCGCAATGAACAGCCTATCTCCCAAACAGTTTCTTGAGGGGGATTATCGCCGCCCCCAGTGTCGATGCCCGCTCGCCCAGTTGCGATATGACGATCTCTACGTTCGAGGCAGGCCTCTTTAGTGCCCTTGCATCTATTATCTTTCTGAGTGTGTCCAGGACCAGGTCGCCGTATACGGTAAAGTCCTTGCCCAGCACGATCCTGGACGGATTGAGGGTATTGATGATATAGGACAGGGCTATGCCTATGTAGCGCGCGGCATCTTCCAGCAGGCTTATCACTGCCGCATCTCCGGCCCTTGCTGCATCCGCTATGTCCTCCAGCGTGATCCCGTCAAAGTTTTCCACTTTCTTCAGGTTTGAAACCAAGCCCTTCCTTGCCAGCCTCCTGGCCTTTTCGACGATGCTGCCGGTGGAAGCCAGCGTCTCAAGGCATCCGCGGTTGCCGCAGCCGCATCTCGGGCCGTTTTCGTCGACGACCAGGTGGCCGACCTCGCCGGCACTGCCGCTGGTCCCCCTGTAAGGCATGCCTCCGGTGAAAATACCCGCTCCTATGCCCGACCTGATATTGAGACACACGAAGTTGCCGGCTGTCTGGCATGACCCTATCCAGTTCTCGCAGATGGCAGACGCCATTGCCTCGTTTTCGATATATACGGGAAGCCCGATCTCCGATTCCAGCATCCCGGCAGGATCCGCGTCTTCCCATCCTATGTTCGGCGCCAGTACGACCCTCCGGGACTTGGAGTCGACGATCCCGGGAACCGATATGCCCACTCCCAGCAGCCTTTCCTTCCTGATGGAAAACTTCCGCATCATTTGCCTGACACATGCCTCAGAGGCCATGACTGTCATCTCCGGCGTGTTCACGCGCAGCGGGACCGACCCTTCATGCAGCACCTGTCCGGTGATGTCCATCAGCACGTACTGTACAGTGTCGACCTCTATATCCAGTCCGACAGAATACCAGGAACCCGGCTTCAGTTCCAGGAGCACGGGCTTCCTCCCGCCGCTCGACTCACCCGTCCCGATCTCGTGGATGTATTCTTTCTCCATCAGCGACGATACTATGGCGCCTATGGCGGTAGGCGACAATCCTGTTTCCTTGGAAAGCTCCGCTCTCGAAACAGCCTGTTTCATGCGGATCAGGTCCAGTATGCCGGTTTCGTTATAAGCTTTCAGGAATTTGCTGTTTCCGGTCCTTCCCTTTGTCATTTGCTAACCTCATATGCTTTTCATTATCTGCGCCAGTTCCTTGAAATCCTGCTTCAGAGATTTGTAAAGCTGGCAGTACAGTTTGTAGAACTTCGAGTAAACTTCCGTGTTCGCAGTGTTCGGCTGCTGGACTTCGACCGGCTTGATAGCCACGTCGCATGCCTCTGCCACGTCCTTGTACACGCCCGTGCCTACTCCTGCCAGCAGCGCAACGCCCAGGGCAGGACCTTCGCTGGAATTGGTGGTCGTGATAGGAAGGCCGAAAACATCAGCCTGCATCTGCTTCCAGAGCCTGCTCTTCCCGCCGCCACCCGAAGCACGCACCTCGCTGATCTCCACGCCCAGGTCCGCGATGATGTTCAGGCAGTCCTTAAGGCTGAATGTGACGCCTTCCATGACGGACCTGATCATATCGCTCTTCTTATGTACCGTTGAAAGCCCAAAGAAGACGCCCCTTGCATCCGAGTCGAGGTGCGGCGTCCTTTCGCCGATAAGGTAAGGAAGATATATGAGCCCGTTGCTGCCCGGGTTCACCTTTTCTGCTTCCTTGTCCATCAATACGTATGGATCGGTGTCCATCAGGTCAGCAACGTTCATCTCATCCCGGCACAGGTTGTCCCTGAACCATTTGAGCGAAAATCCGGCTGCCTGTGTGACACCCATGACATGCCAGGTGTTCGGTACAGCATGGCAGAACGTCTGGAGCCGTCCCAGCGGGTCTATCCTGATCTTGTCGAGATAGGCGAATACAACGCCTGAAGTGCCAATGGTCGAAGATACGACTCCCGGCTTGACGATGCCGTTTCCTACGGCGCCCGCCGCCTGGTCTCCTCCGCCGCCGACCACCGGCGTCCCGGCCTTGAGCCCAGTCGCTTCGGCAGCTTCCCTGCTGACATGGCCGCTGACCTCCTGGGATTCATACAGGTCGGCCAGCCACTGCTTCTCTATCCCGAGCTTTGAAAGCACTTCATCGCTCCAGCACCTGTTGGGTATATCCATGAGCTGCATGCCGCTGGCGTCCGAAACTTCAGTGGCAAATTCGCCCGTCAGCCTGAACCTGACGTAGTCCTTCGGGAGAAGGATCTTTTTGATCTTTTCGAAAACATCAGGCTCGTTGTTTTTCACCCACATGATCTTGGATGCGGTAAATCCTACGAGTGCGGGGTTTGCCGTAATTTCTATCAGCCTCTTCGCACCGATGATGGATGTGATCTGTTCGCATTCAGCCGTGGTCCTCTGGTCGCACCAAAGGATGGAACGCCTGAGTACTTTGTTGTCCGCATCCAGCACGACCAGGCCGTGCATCTGGCCTGAAAGCCCGACACCACTGATATCTTCCGGTTTGACTCCGCTTTTTGCCAGTACTGCGCGTATGCCGTCGCAAGTGGCTTTCCACCAGTCCTCAGGGTCCTGTTCGGCCCATCCTATCTTCGGCTGGTAAAGCGGATACTCGTTGAGTGAGCTTGCAATGGTTTTGCCGTGTTCATCGAATAAAACTGTCTTGGTGCCCGATGTTCCAATGTCAATACCTAACAGGTAAGCCATAATCTCCCCTCCCGACATCTTTTTAATATTACATTATTAAGTATACTATTTAAGAAAACGCAAATCAATTAAATAAGTCAATAAAATAAAATTTTTGGCCGGATCCGGGCCAATGTCTTTCAAAACGGGCAAAAAACGAGGCCGGGCGGAGATAATAAAATGATTCATATCGCTAATACTAATCCTGAAGTCTAATCATAAGGAGGCTTGACCATGAAAGCACGGAAAATGGATCGTCCCAACGAAGGCATCATCTGTTCGGTGGACACTTGCTATTACTACATGCAGGGCGACCGCTGCAGCGCATCACAGATACATGTCGGGCCGAGAGGATCCACAACGTCCGAACAGACCGACTGCGATACTTTCCATTACTATAAGAAGGACAACGGCTGACAGCGACAGGCATGCGCTCCTGACAATGCACCGGCTCCATGGGGCCGCTTCGGCGGCACCTCCATGGAGCCTTTCATTATCCGGGCCGGACGGTGCCGGGAATATCCCGTCGAGATGCCCAGGCTGCCCGGCGGACAGTTCAAATATGCCAATGAAATGGTTCCTCAATAGAAGCAGCTTCCGCCGATGAACTCCCTGATGATGGAATTGGCGGGAACGTCCTTTGCATCTATCGGCAGGAAGTAGCTCAGGAATTCGATGAGCCTTCTTGCCTCCGAGTATTCGACGGTGCTGTTGTCTATCTCCATGAGCAGCGGCTCAGCGAATGTTTTCAGAACGCCAAGCTCATACATCAGCGCCGAATTGAACATCACATCGGCGCTCTCCTGGAACGGGAAGATATTCCTGTCCTCGCCGCGCCTCACGGACGGCCACCTTTTGATCGTATCCACCGCGCTGCTCGCCCTGAACTGGTGATCCCTCACTATCCTCCTGATGATCCGGTTGTCGGTGGTCGGTATCCTGTTGTGGTCGTCGATGTTCATGGACGTAAGGGCGCTTACATATATCTTGAACTTGCTCTCCTGCGGTATCTCGGATGTGAGCCTGTCGTTGAGGCCGTGTATGCCCTCGATGATCAGCACATGCTCTTCGTCTATCTGCAACTTTCTGCCGACCGGCTCCCTTTGGCCCGTGTTGAAGTTGAATATCGGCAGTTCCACCTCTTTCCCGCGAAGAAGGTCGTTGAGGTGTTTGTTGAACAGTTTCACATCTATGGCTTCCAGCGCCTCGAAATCGTAATCGCCATTTTCATCCCTCGGGGTGTTCTCACGGTCGACGAAGTAATCGTCGAGGTGGATCGTGACGGGCTTGAGGCCGTTGACCCGCAGCTGTATGGCGAGCCGCTGCGCGAACGTGGTCTTGCCCGACGAGGACGGGCCGGACACCAGGATGATCCGTTTTTTGTGACCGCTTCCTGCGATCATGTCCGCTATGCTCGCTATCTTCTTTTCGTGCAGCGCCTCGGCTATCCTGATTATTTCGGCTGCCCTGCCTTCTTTCACGAGGGCGTTCAGCTGGCCTACATTCTCGATCTCGAGTATGCGTCCCCATCTTTTGAACTCGAGGTAAATATTGAACAGTTTTTCCTGCTCGATGAATTCGGGCAATGTCCGCGGCGAAGACTTGTCGGGAAAACGTATGATTATCCCGCCATGGTAGTACTTAAGGCCGAATACCTTTATATACCCGGTATCAGGAGCCATGTAGCCGTAGAAATAATCATCCATGCCGCCGCAGTTATAGATTGTGACAAGCTGCTTGTTCCTGTGCTCTATGGCACGGTACCTGTCCATCCTGCCCGTGGACTCGAAAAGGTCCCTGGCTTCCGCGAGCGGTATCTCTCTTTTTTCGAAAGGCAGCGCCTGCTCTGCGATCTCATGCATGCGCTTCTCCAGGTTCTCCACTTCATGCGGCTCAAGTTCCTTTTCCCCCTGCAGTTCACAGTACAGACCGCCTCCAACGGCATGGCTGATGATGACCCTCCTGTCGGGGAACAGGTCATATGCCGCCTTCATGAATATGAAATACAGGCTTCTCCTGTATATCCTCATCCCGTCTTCCTCAGTGAGGTCGATGAAGCTCACGCTGCAGTCATCCTGCAGTTGGTATGTCAGTTCCTTTATATCATTGTCGACCCTAGCCGCGATTATCGTCTCGCGCCGGAGATGCGCATATTCGCGTGCCAGTTCGAGCAGGGCCGTACCTTTTGGGACCGTCACCGTTACTTTCGGATCCAGCGTGACTTTTACCTGTTCTTTTGTGTATGCCATCTGCTTCCTCCTCACCTTCCAGGGTAATACTATATTTCTATTATAGTATATTTACCATGTGTTTGACAGGAATGTTCGTGATGCGTTAATATGAAATGAAAAATTAATAGGGGAATGGTCGGAAAAATGGATGAAAGAACGGATTTGGACAAGATCGGGAAAATAAGGACGGAAACTGAAAGAAGAAGGACTTTCGCAATCATATCGCATCCTGACGCAGGTAAAACTACGATAACCGAAAAGTTGCTGCTCTACGGCGGGGCCATCAGGCTGGCAGGTGCCGTCAAGGCTAGAAAAGCACGGAACTTTGCCCTTTCGGACTGGATGGAGATAGAAAAGCAGAGGGGCATATCCGTCACCACCAGCGTCATGCAGTTCGAGTATGGCGGGTATTTCATAAACCTCCTCGACACTCCGGGCCACCAGGATTTCAGCGAGGATACCTACAGGACCCTCATGGCGGCAGATAGCGCAGTGATGCTCATCGACGGCGCAAAAGGCGTGGAGGCGCAGACGATAAAGCTCTTCCATGTCTGCAAAATGAGGGGCATCCCGATTTTTACATTCGTCAATAAAATGGACAGGGCCAGCAAGGACCCGTTCCTGCTGATGGAAGAGATAGAAAACGTGCTCGGCATCCGCTCATACCCGATGAACTGGCCTATCGGGACCGACGGTGATTTCAGGGGCGTATACAACAGGCAGCTAAGGCAGATAGAACTCTTCGAAGGAGGCAAACATGGAAGCACCATAGTGAACTCCGTCAAAGGTTCTGTCGACGACCCGGTATTCGCAGACTTGCTGGGCAGCTATCACCACAACAGGCTGTGCGAGGAGATCGAACTGCTGGACGTGGCAGGCGACGAATTTTCCCTGGAAAAGGTCCTCCGCGGGGAACTGACTCCCATGTTCTTCGGAAGTGCCATGACCAACTTCGGAGTGCAGCCGTTTTTCGAAGAATTTCTGAAAATGGCTCCGTGTCCCGGCCCAAGGATGTCGGATGCCGGCGAGATCGACCCCGTGTCCGGGGACTTCTCCGGGTTCGTCTTCAAGATACAGGCGAATATGAATCCCACGCACAGGGACAGGCTTGCATTCATACGCGTCTGTTCCGGCAGGTTCACGAAAGGCATGCATGTCTGGAACGTACAGACCGGCAAGGAGGTAAGGCTGGCACAGCCGCAGCAGTTCATGGCGCAGGAACGAGCGATCGTGGAAGAAGCATATCCCGGCGATATCATAGGAGTGTTCGACCCAGGCATATTCAGGATAGGCGACACCCTGTGCGAAGGCAGCAGCCGGTTCAGGTACGAAGGTATCCCGGTTTTCCCTGCCGAGCACTTTGCCAGGGTCTCCCCCGCCGATTCGATGAAAAGGAAGCAGTTCGTCAAGGGTCTGAACGAACTTTCGGAAGAAGGCGCGATACAGGTGTTCAGGCAGCCTGATTCAGGCATGGAGTCGGTAATCGTGGGAGCAGTGGGCATACTCCAGATCGAGGTGCTCGAGCACAGGCTCAGGCATGAATACGGCGTCGAACCCAGGGTCAGCCACCTTCCGTACAAGCATGCAAGATGGATGGTTTCAGATGTCGGCGATCCCGGGAGCCTCAACCTGACAAGCTCGACGGCAGTGGTCGTGGATAACTGGGGAAGGCCGGTGCTGCTCTTTGAAAACGAGTGGAATATCAGGTGGGCCGAGGAGAAGAACGACGGTCTCGTCCTCGCCGACATCCGGGAAGCCATGGCCGACCGGAGCTCCTGAAATGCAGCGACCGTGCTGCGCACCTGGTCCAATCCTGCCGGTCCATGACTGCTTCACTTTGATATAGCGCAGAAATAATGTATAATATTAAGAAGAAGAAAGCCGGAACAGTCGTTCTTGCAACGCTGATGTTCAATACTATTCCATGACGGAGCGGTCAAATGAATCCTCAGCCGATCAGCAACAACGTATTGAAAGTGCCTGCAAACCAGGCAGTCATGATCGAAGGTGAGAAACCGGATTCCCTGAAACTGCTTCTCCAGGGAAGGGTAGAAGTCTATATCTCCCCTGCATGCACACAGCCGGGACCTTCGGACCCGGATGGCACGGCCCGTTCAGGATACAGGCTGTTCGACCTGGAACGGGACATTTTCGTAGGGGTCGGTGAACTGTTTGCCGGCGGGCAGAGCCTGATGACATACACGGCTGCATCAGACTGCTGCTTTTGCCCATATCCTGCGCAAAACGCACATGATGTCGAAAAGCTTATAAAGGAGCACAGGGAGCATGGCTCCAGGGTAATAGATTCAATAACCTGCCTGGTACTGGAAGCATACCGGACCTTCGAAAGCGCCCTTGCATACTGCCGAACGATAGACGGCATATACCGCAGCCTGTGTGCCTACTATGTTTCGCTCTGCGATGCATACGGATCCACCGCGGTGCCGGGGCACGTTTCCGAGACAGGAAGATCTGCGGCAGCCCTGCTTGCCGAAAAAGGCATCACGATACCTGCTGCCTTCAGCAGGCAGTTCATTGAAACCGCTGAAACAGCCGGACAGGCAATAATGCCTGAAATCAGCGGGTTATGTGATAAGATCCGCTATTACCGGCAGTTGGACGGCATTTCGCCCAACATCAGGAACCTCTTCTTCGCGGCTGACGCATATGTGACAGGGAAGCATGCAGCCGAGGCGTCGCAGTGCCTGGCAGAAATAGCAGAAATCCTGCGTCGCGTGTTCGGTCAGCTTGAGGATACGATGGGACTGCTCTACGGAACTGAAGGAAAAGATGCATACGATGCGTTCATGAAAGCGGCATTCGAGATGAAGGAAATGGGTCTTGACCATGCTCCCGCACTGGATGCCGCATCGTACATATATGAGAAACTGAAGGAAATATCGTCCCATATCGCATCGGTATACAAGCACGATACGGGCATAGATTTCGATTACTTCGACCACATCCATTCAGACAGGACGGCCGCGCTGTCCTCTCACGTGACGGATGAAAGCGATCAGGGCAGCATATCTGTTTCACCGGACGACATACTCAGCCTTCCCGAGGAGTTGCAGAACAGTGCGGCCAAAATACTGGAATACGCCGAGATCCCCGAAGACAAGGCAACTTATTTCCTGATGAACCTTACAGCCTTCAGGAACCTCAAGGACAAGACTTCCGCTGACGAATCCGCCAGGGCTGTCAGGAAAGCAGTGTCCGACATGTTCTTTGACATCTATGCCGCGGTCTTCAGAAAAGCCCTCAGGACAAAGGATGATTCAAGGCTGATCAGGATGTTCCTGTCTTACGGCTATATGGATGAGAAACTCCTGGATATCAGCCAGACCATGGCGATATACAGGCTGGCCGGCATGAACCATGCTTCCGACAGTACGGTAGATGTTTACTTCATGCCCGGATGGCTGACTGAAATATACAACATGACCAGGGACCCGTCCGTCGACAGCTTCGGGAATGACTACGCGGATACGTTCAGGGAACTAAAAAAGATGGGACGCCTGACCGAAAACGACAAGGCGGCCTACATGAACAACCGGGAGGACAGGCTGGATTTTGAGATCAGCAACATGGTGAAGACAAACCACAAGCTGGTCCAGGGAAGGATATCGCAGTATTTCCCGATACTGCACAGGGACGCTGCGCCCTACGACCCCTGCCGTTCGTTCGTATCCCCCTCCCTCGTCTGCGAAAAGCTGAACAGGATACTTGAGATAGATTTTTCGCTCTTCCACAGGGAGCTGAACTACTTAAACGCCGAAAAGGGCATCGAAAAAGAACTGGTCATGAGAAAGGTGATGCCCGACATAATCCTCATGCCTGTCTACGGTACCAGGTCCATGATGTGGCAGGAAATCTCCGGCAGGGTAAGGAGCAGCCCGGGAAGGTTCATACTGCCCGTTTTTACGGACGAGAACCTGGACGAAATGTTCGTAAGGCTTGCGGGCAACTTCAGGTGGGAACTGTGCAGGACCATGATGGGCACTGCATGGAATGACATAACGCAAAGTTCGCTAACATCCGAATATGCGGATTACATACAGTTCTACCGCAAGAACCGCGACCTTACCGAAGAAGCAAAGGAAAAGGTCAAGGCACTGATAGCGAAGCACCATAACAGGCTGCGCGAAATATTCACGTCGGAATATGAAATATGGATAAATAATGAATCCAATGGGAACCCCAGGCTCAACAGGGTCGCAAGGAGCATATTCATAAAGCACTGTCCGTTTTCCAGGCCGATCAGGGAGCGGCTGGAAAAGCAGCCGATCTATAAGGACCTGCTGCACCAGTTCAACATCCAGCGTGCCAGGAAGGCAAAGGAACTGGAAAACCGGTACAAGGCTTATATACGGGCGCACGGCTCACTGGACCCGGTATTGCAGGAAAACCTGGATTTCTACAGGCTCCTGTGACCGCGTTCATCTAGCCCGCGGTATCATGTTGGCAAAGTTGGCTTTCTGCCTGGACAGGTAATCCAGGAACTGGTGCCTGGTGGCTATGTCGTAATGCGTCAGTTGGAGGCCGTACTCGAAGCAGTTGTTGATCACTTTCTTCTTCCACACGACCATGCCGCTGAAATAAAACATGTTCTTTTCTGTTATCAGATCGATGTCTATATGTTCATGTTCATCAAGCTCGCTATCGGAAACCACCATCATTCCGTACAGGCTGATATTCCTCACCAACATCTGCATGCGTCTGTTCGAGTACTTCTTCCGGGCACTTACCATGAGCGATACAGGATACCTTTCGAAGACCCGCCGTTCCACCGGCACCTCTTCATTGCGCATGAACAGCGAAACAGTGCCCGATTTCGTGTCGATATCGGTCACGTCGGCCGATGCTGTCTGTAAATCGTCTGTGTCAGCATAAATCAAAACGACGGGGTCAAGGGGCTGGAACATGTCTGTTTTGCCCGAAACCGGCGAGAGCTTGATATTCCTGTCCGTTAATTCCACCACGTTGCATCTCAGAAGGTAATCGATACTGTAGATGCTAAGAAACAATTCATGGCGAGGGTCTATTTTCATAATACCTCCGGGAGCACTATGATGTAGCACCAGCGTTTTCCCTGCGGGAAGAAGATGCCCGATGCCTGTGGACACACTGTCCGGATGTTTCTGTTTATATTTTATTTTAGCAAAATGGTACCTGTTTTTCAATCATGCGCCAAATGCCCGGGACCAATCACACAAGTAGTGGAGTTAACATAATATACAATATATCGGAGGTGGTTTTATGCATTCACATTACTATCTGGGCAAAACAACGATAGACGACCGGCACTGGCACAACTATGAAGGCGTGACAAGCTGCGATCCCGATGAACCCGGACATATCCATTACATGAACGGCAAGACGTCGCTTGAAGACGGGCATGTCCATGAGTACCGCAATGCCACGGGGCCGGCCATATACGTGGGCGGCAAGCACTACCACATGTACTGCGCCATCACGAAGGAAGCCGACGGCCACGTGCACAAATACGAAGATGCGACACACAAGTACTATGGTGAATAATTGTACCCCCACACAGTATGGTGATACTCGTGCGCCAACACCCATGGCACGTATTTCTCCCATCCCGGGACAGCCGGTTGATGATCCACAGCCGCCTGGCTTTAATGATCCAAATCGAAGTAATCACTAAATGTAAGACTTTACAGATAAACGAAAAAACCGGGCTGAAAACGTACTTTCAGACCCGATTTTTTCCTGGTGAGCCATCCGCGACTCGAACGCGGGACACCTTGATTAAAAGTCAAGTGCTCTGCCAACTGAGCTAATGGCTCGCGACTGTAAGATACATACCTGTGCGTTTGTGCCGCACAGGTATATATAATACAGTATTATCAGCAGTTTTGTCAACCACAGATTTCAGTTGACTGCCTAGTTCCTTCAGCTGCCTTGAAATGGCCGCGCAGCTGGATGCCCGGGGCCGGTATCAGCCCTGCCTGGATTCCAGGTAATCGTTGAGTTCTTTGACGATCATATCAACGTCTACGCCATGTACCGCGCACGCTTCCTCGAGGCTTTCGCCGGAAGATGCCGGGCAGCCGAGGCAGTGCATCCCTATTTTGAGCAGTATAGGCGCCGTACCCCTGTCGAGTGCCAGGATATCAGCAATGATCATATCTTTGGTTACCTTTGCCATGACTTAACCTCCTGATAGAAATTGAATCGAACGCTTTCCAAATTACAGTTTATTATACACTATTGTTAACTTAAAATATACCCCGTTTTATTGCCGATAATCAAAACACGATGCATAGTTTACACAAAAACCCGCTGGAACTTTTTCCTGCCGGCACTGTACATATCCCTGCCTTCACTGTCGATCACCACAATTGCCGGAAAATCCCTGATGACCAGCCGCCTCAGCGCTTCCGGCCCCAGTTCCGGGAATGCGGCGATTTCCTCCGAAATAATGCACTTCGAAAGCAGTGCGCCGGCACCGCCGACAGCGCCGAAGTAAACTGCGCCGTACTTTTTCATTGCTTCCACTACCTCGCCGCTCCTCGCCCCCTTGCCTATCATCCCGGTAAGCCCGAGTTCAATGAGCCTCGGCGTGTACGCATCCATCCGCCCGCTGGTGGTGGGACCTGCGGAGCCGATGACCTGTCCCGGTCTCGCCGGGCACGGCCCGACGTAGTATATGACCTGGTCCCTTATGTCAAAGGGAAGTTCCTTCCCTGCATCCAGCATTTCGATGAACTTTTTGTGGGCGGCGTCCCTCGCGGCGTATACGACACCGCTGATCCAGATGTGGTCGCCCACCCTGAGCTTCCTCGCATCATCTCTCGTCAGCGGAGTTTCAATCTTTATCACGTTATCCACCGGTAAATCCTCCATTCTGCGCCGATCATCATCTTCCATGGTCACAGCCTGCCCTGTGCTGCATTCTGTCAGATGCTGCAGCCTGCCAGGTGTGCCCCGCGGTCCGGTCAAAGTTCGGCCTCAGCATGCCTGGTGACATGGCAGCTGATGTTGACCGCCACCGGCAGCCCGGCTATATGGGTCGGGAAAACCTCTATATTCACGGCCATTGCCGTCATCCTTCCGCCGAGCCCGGCAGGGCCGATGCCAAGTCCGTTTATAAACTCCAGCAGCTCCTTTTCGAGTTTCCTTATCCTGCTGTCGGCGTGCCGCCTGTCCACCGGCCGCAGCAACGCTTTTTTGGCCAGCAGCGCAGCCTTCTCCATCGTCCCGCCGATGCCGACCCCGACCACTAAGGGAGGGCATGGGTTGGGTCCGGCCCTGTCCACCATTTCCAGCACATAGGCCTTCACGCCCTCGATCCCGTCGGAAGGTTTCAGCATCCTGACCCCGCTCATGTTCTCGCTTCCGAAGCCCTTCGGCGCGACAGTTATCCTGAGCCGGTCTCCCTCGACGATATCGTAGTGGATGACCGCCGGAGTGTTGTCTCCCGTATTTGCCCTCCCGAAAGGATCCGAGACTACGGATTTCCGCAGGAACCCCTTCTCGTATCCCCTCCTGACGCCTTCGTTGACGGCATCGCTCAGGCTGCCTCCCCTTATATGGACATCCTGCCCGAGTTCAATGAAAACCACGGCCATCCCGGTGTCCTGGCAAACGGCCATACGCTCGCGGGCGGCGATCCTGGCGTTTTCCACCAACTGGCGCAGCACTCTCCGCCCTGTATCCGACTCCTCCAGTTCCATGCCCTCTTCAAGGGCAGCCACTATATCGCCGTTCAGTTCGTAATTCGCCTTGATGCAAAGTTTCTCAACGGTTTCAGTTACCTGTGACACATCTATTTCTCTCATCGCTTCCTCCCGGTCGGGTAAGGATGCAGCCGTCCGGCAGTCATGACGGCTGCCTGGTCTGTCGATAATATGATATACGAACCGGAACATCCAGGCAAGGTTTTTCGGTCCCGGTACCAGTCGACGATATTTCCGGGGCTGTAATGCATACCGCTGCTGTGTTAACACAAAATTCACAATTCGGAAAAAGACTTTTGCTATAATTAAATGTATAATGGATGTGGTAAATATACTGCGGAAAAAATACCTCTGGAGGTACTATGAATATACTTGTTTGCGTTACACAGCAGAAAACCTGCGAACGCCTGATAAATAAGGCACACGAGCTTGCAAGGGAATATGGCGGGAACCTGTTCGTCATAAATGTTGTCAGGAGCGATATGAGCTTTCTTGACAGTTCCAGGGAATCTGAAGCCCTGGAATACCTTTTCGGCATCTCAAAAAAGGTGGGCGCAAACCTTGCGGTCCTCAAATCCGATGATGTGGTGAAAACCATCGCAGACTACGCCGACGAAAACGACATAGACTTTATCGTGATCGGCAGATCACCCGACAAAACAGCGGGAGAACGTTTTGTAAAAAGACTGAAAAGTTTGTTGAAAAATGACGCTGAAATACGAATACTGTCGTAATAAAAAAATATAGTCTGTTTTACATATTTTATGTAGTTCCAAATTACTAATTTATCGTGAAATGCTTGACTTCACGCGTTTTTCATTATAAAATAATGTCGAATTCCAAATTTAGGAGGTTGTATTGATGAACAAAACAGATTTAATCAACTCAATTGCCTCAAAATCAGGTCTGAACAAGAAAAACAGCGAAGCTGCCCTCAACGCTTTCATCAGTTCGGTTGAGGAAGCTCTCGTCAAAGGCGACAAGGTAGTTCTCGTTGGATTCGGCACATTCGAAGTAAGGAAGAGAGCAGCAAGAAAGGGAAGAAATCCTCAGACAAAGAAAGAGATCCAGATCCCTGCTTCAAAGGCTCCAGTATTCAAGGCAGGAAAAGTATTAAAGGAAAAAGTAAACAAGAAATAATAGAACCGATCAACAAAAAAGCTGCCTGGCAAGGCAGCTTTTTAGTTTGACAGTATCCCGCCGCGTTTCCTTGCATCGGCAAGCCTCATGCCCGCCTTTTTGGCCAGGAAAGCAATTACCTGCGAATTATTGGGCCGCCTGCTGTTATTGAAAAGTATCGGTTCCTGCATGTGCTGCAACAGGCCGTTTGGATTTTTTGTCTTATTTTGCGCACTTATCAGCGCACATCTTATGGCCCTGTCGATATTTCGCGCCTTCGTGTCGTATTTTTCCGCAAGGATCGCATAAATATCCCTTGTAACGTTCTCAAGCCTGGCAGGCTCCTCCATCCCCATAAGGACAGCCTCCCTCAGGTAATTGAAGCCGGACAGGTTGGGTGTGACGCCGATGCTTCGTATCAGTTCCGTGACCGTCCGGGCAGCATCTGTTCCGTCCTGCTGAGCCATATCACCGCTTCCTGCAATTATGCGGCCGGCTCCGATGCCGCAGGGCTTCACAAAAAAGCAGGCATGTTCCTTTTTATCGGACCAGATCTGCCTTATGCGGGTTATCAGCACATTGACATCGAAAGGCTTCATTATGTAATAATCTGCGCCCAGTTCCATCGCTCTTTTAATGATGCTTTCACTGCCGACCGAGGTGGACACGATTATGACAGGCCTTTCGCCATCATCGCGGATAGCGATGCTCTCAAGCACGGCAAGCCCGTCCAGCCTTGGCAATATGATATCCAGCAGGACCACATCGGGTTCCAGTTCCCGTATCATGTCCATCGCTGCCTTTCCGTCGCCGGTAGTTGCCGCTACCCGCATGTCGCCGGTGTTATTTATGCTTTCGGTCAGCAGCCGGCATAGTTCCATGTTGTCGTCAACGATCAGAACAGAAAGACATTCACTCATCATCCAGTATCTCCGTTATCTCCGTCACTATTTCGTCTACGGTTTTGCCCCTGCAGTCGATCACATGGTCTGCATACCTGAAATACAGCGGCTTCCTGTCTTCGTACACTGCCATGAATGTCTGGCCTTCCGGCCTTGCAAGCCTCCTTCCCGGCGCAAGCCGCTGCTCAAGCGTTGAAGGATCTTCATCAAGGTATATGATCGTCCCGATTTGCCTGAAAAACCTCATGAGTCCGTCACTTTTGACCACTCCGCCGCCCGTTGCGATCACGTGGTCCCGGAAGCCCATCGACGTGATTATCCGCTCCTGCAGTTCAAGAAACCTGACATGACCCTCCGAGCGTACGATTTCACTGAGGTCCCTTCCTTCCGCGCTGCGTATGATCTCATCGGTGTCCACGAAGCCTTTGCCGGTCCTTCGGGCAAGCAGCGGTCCGACCGTGCTCTTTCCCGAGCCGGGCATGCCTATGAGGATGATATTCCCGGTTCCTTTGACCCCAGTTGCCATAATCCCTCCGTAAAATGTCACAGTTTTTCCCACTCGGGATCGATGGCGGACATTACCTTTTTATAGCCTTCCGCCATATAGATCGCATCCACCAGGGCTATCCTCATCATAGCCTCACATACGGGATATATCCTGGTACAGATCGTCGGGTCGCTCCTTGAAGCAAATACATGGGTGACGTTTTCCATGCTTGAGATGTTTGCCGTCTCCTGGTTTTTCAGGATGGTCGGCGTAGGCTTCACAGCCACCCTGACCCTTATGTCCTCGCCGTTCGAGATGCCGCCCAGAAGCCCGCCTGCGCGGTTAGTCCTGAAGCGTATCCTTCCGGTTTCCTCGTCGAAATACGGCGTGTCGTTGGCTTCCGAGCCTGTCATCCTCGCGTGTTCAAAACCATCCCCGAATTCGATGCCTTTTACGCCCCCGATGGACAGCATCGCATGGGCGATCATCGCGCTCAGCTTGTCGAACACCGGCTCACCAAGACCGGCCGGGACGCCTCTTGCAACGATTTCCACCACGCCGCCGCAGGAATCCCCGGCAGCCTTGACCCTCTTAAGTTCCTCCATCATCTTTTGTGCAGCTTCCAGGTCAGGGCAGTTTATCTCATTTTTACGGTAATTGGCTTTCGCTGTCTCATATGTGACAGGCGCAGCCTTTATCCCGTGGATCTCCGTTGTATATGCGATAACATCTATGCCCATCGCGTCAAGGATGAGCTTTGCGACAGCGCCGCCGGCGACTCTTGCCACCGTTTCCCGTCCGGATGCCCGTCCGGCGCCGGCCCAGTCGTAATATCGGCCATACTTCCTGTAGTAGGTATAGGACGCCTGTCCGGGCCTGATCAGTTCCCTGTTGTCCCTGTGCTGCTGCAGGTGCACATCCCCTATGTCGGTGTTGGGAATGATCATCCCCACGGGAGCGCCCGTGGTGAGGTCATCCTCCATGACCCCGGAAAATATGAATACCCTGTCCTTTTCCCTGCGGGGCGTGCTGAACTCTGAAAGCCCCGGCCTGCGCTTGGCAAGCTCCTCCTCGACGACCTCCGCCGTCAGCCTGAGTCCCGGCGGGACACCGTCGACGATCACTATCTGCCCGCCAAACAGTTCAGGCGGTATGGGCAGGTGTTTCCTGAAACCGCCCGAATACGATTCCCCGCATGTAGTTATCCTGAACATCCTGCCGAACGTGTTTCCCAGCATTTTTTACCTCCGTTCTTCCCTTACCAGCCTTATGTCGCCCCCGCACTGCCTGATGAGCATGGGGAATTCCGGGAACGTGACGTCCACGGCTTCCGCGGTTTCGATGCAGGTTTCGCCTTCTGCGTTGAGCCCTGCAATGGTGAGCGCCATGACGATCCTGTGGTCGCCGTGCCCGTTTACCCGGCATCCCCTGAGCTTACTTTCCCGGATAACGAGGCCGTCGGGCAGTTCCTCGATATCGGCGCCCATCTTTGCGAGTTCGGTGCACATCACCCGTATCCTGTCTGTCTCCTTGACCCTTGCCTGCGGTACGTTGACGAGCCTTGTTTCGCCCCGCGCGAAGCAGCCTGCCACCGCCATCGCAGGAAGGGCATCGGGCGTCGCGTTCATGTCTATCTCGATGCCCTTCAGTTCTTTGCCTTTTATCGCTATCCCGTTTTCACGGCAACTGACTTCCGCACCCATATCGGCAAGGTAGCGCAGTACCATTTTGTCACCCTGCGGATCAGTCATGTCAAGGTTCTTCAGCACGAACTCCTCGCCGGAAACAGCAGCCAGCACCATGAAGAAAGTGGCCGATGAGAAATCGCCGGGGATCTCAGTACAAAAGGCCCGGTACCTCTGTCCGCCCTTTATTTTTATCCTTCTGAAATCCTCATTGGAATATTCGATGCCCTGGCCGTCAAGCCACCACATGGTCATTTCCACGTAGGGCTTTTCATTGAGCCTTGTGATGATTATCTCGGTATCGCTGTCCAGCAGCGGGGCAGTGATAAGTATGGATGAAAGGTATTGCGAGGTGAAGGCATCCAGTTCCGTGCTCCCGCCCTTCAGTCTCCCCCCGACCGCCACCGGCGCCATGTCGTTGCCCCTGGTGGAAAAGACATGGCCACCCAGTTGATTCATCGCCCTGATCAGCGGTCCAAGGGGTCTGCGCCGTATCTGGCTGTCGCCCGTGAAAACTGTCCAACCGTCAGTCAGCCCGGCAGTCATCATCGCAAAGCGGAGTGTCGTGCCTGAATTGCCGACGTCCACCACGTTTTCCGGGACTGCCGGCTTCCCGCCGGTCCCGTCGATGACGAAACCATCACCCGTGTTTTCTATGCGGGCTCCAAAAGCTTTGCATGCTTCAACTGCCGAAAACGCATCTTTTGACAAAAGCGGGTGTGAAATAACGGATCTGCCTTCCGCAAGACTGGCTATGAAAAGCGCCCTGACGGTATGAGACTTGGACCCGGGGATCCTCACGGTGCCACGGGTTCTTGACCTTGTAACGTATATCAGCATTTTCCCAACCTTCCTGCCGTTCTGCAAAAACGCCGTATATCTATACTTCGTCTGTGCTTTGCCTGTACTTATATATTAATACATGGCAGCTATTACGTCAAATACTTGATTTGCGGCAGGAATCCGGAGTCTTATGCTTCGTATGCACGCAATATCGTTTTCATCAGGATGTGGCCGAAGGATTCATTGAAGAGTTTTATAACCGCACGCACCGCGTTCGAACTTCCTGAGATAACTTATAAACTGGTCCAGGTCCCACTTCTCATAGAAGCGCGATATCACTGCGCCTATCCTTTCAAGGCGAAGTATCTATCGCGAGGGTCGCCCTGTCCTTGAGCAGGCTCACCTCTATCCTGTACAACGGTCCGCTTTCCTCGAACCACTGCCTTTTATAACGCTGCTTCATTTTTTCCACGATGGCTTTCTTGACGATCGCCTGGCAGTCCGGCACACTCGCCAGTTTCGAATCCACTGATTTGCCGTTTACCGGGAATTCCGCATCTTCCGGGAGCCACTCGTCCCAAGGGAGAGCTTTTGTACCCTCGAACAATTCGTCAAACGTAAGGGCGTCGAACTCACCCATTTTCACCAGTACACGGTCAGCAGTCCGCAGCCATATGTTGGCCCTGCAGATCGCCTCTTCATCACCGGCAAAAGTGACTTTCCCGTTTTCGACCTGCTGGTCTCCATACCCCAGCCATTTGAGTTCCCTTGCTACGACCGATTCTATACCGAATGCCGATGTGGCGATCAACTGCAGTTCCGACATGTTTCCTCCTAGAAAAGTTCACGTTTTTTATAGAATACCACTGATACCTTCATCGATACAATATACAACACTAATGTGACCACTGCAAAAACCGCCGTTATCAGTGCAGGGCTTGTGTTATCCAGCAATACTATGGTGCTTTCTGTCAGACTGACACCTTGCCGCGTGCCCAGGCTGCCAATCAGCATGGAAATGGATCCAAATAATATGAAAATACCGATAAAGACAAACCGGTTGATATTTACTGCCTTTAAATATCCCAGTTTGAACCCTACGGGCATGTAAACGGACATGGCAATGATGTAAACCAGGAATGTGCATATGGTCAATGCCGCTGATGCACCTGCGTAAGTCCTGTCGGCAATGAACGACACGGCGCCGAGAACTATGATCATCACGGCCGCGAGGATGCCGGTGCTGAGATACCTGGCCCTGACGACAGTCTCCCGTCCAACAGGCAGGGAATCGATCAATCTCAGGGTATTGTTTTTTTCATCTTCATACATCGTCGAATTGATAAAGCGGTACAACGTGACCAGGGCAGCCATGGAAAACGCCATCTGATACTGCTTTGGGCTCATGATAAGAAATATGGCAATGAACACAAGCAACGTGATAACGTAGCTTTTTATCGACTTTGCCTGTATCTGAAAATCCTTGACCGCAAGACGGATCGTTTCATCCTTCATTTGCCTCTTCCTCCCTTACTATCCTGATCAGGATGTCATCCAGCGATACCTTTTCGACTTTATAACGGGCATCCGGATATTTACCGGTAAGTTCCCTGATAAAGCCTTGGGGATCGTCGGTCATGCCGCTGAAACCGAACTCGCCTATTTTAACGCCGATCAGCCGCCCAGACAGGCCGGCGATACTGCAGTTGTTGTCGATCCTGAACAGCCTCCATTTGTCCAGTATCGCATCTTTCACATCGCTGATCACTATCCTGCCGTCCTCGATGAATGTCACGAAATCAGCAATTTTTTCGATATCTGAAGTGATATGCGAAGAAAAGAATATGGAACAGTTCTCATCCTGCACCACTTCCATCAGCAGTTCGAGCAGTTCGTTCCTGATAACGGGGTCAAGCCCGGAAGTCGGCTCGTCGAGTATGAGCAGTTCCGGCCTGTGCGACAGTGCGAGGGCGAGCGCCAGCTTGACTTTCATGCCCTTTGAGAGTTCGCTGACTTTTTTTGAAGGGTCGATATCGAACTTCCTCATGAGTGACGAAGCCAAGTCCCTGTCGTGCTTCGGATAAAATCCGCCGAAGAAATCCAGGTTCCAGCCCGCGGTCATGTTTTCGTAGAAGTAATGTTCCTCGCTTACATAGCCGACTCTCCTCCTGATTTCGTCGGAGCATCGCCTGCTGTCAAGTCCGAACACCTCGATGGAGCCTGCCTCAAAGGGTATGAGGTCCATTATGCACTTGATGACAGTGGTTTTTCCGGCTCCGTTCCTGCCGATGAATCCCATGATGTATCCTTTCGGGATACGGAAGCTGACTTCTTTCAAAGAGAATCTTTCGTACTTTTTGACCAGGCCTTCCACATCCAGTATAACATCCATCCAAACCACCCCAATCGATTTCTTTCATTAAGTCACCCGGCCGGCCCGGGTCCCTCTGCGCCGAAACACAGTGTGGTACACGCCGTGCCGGGGCAGGTGTCACGGCTGTCCGTATTCCTCCAGGATGTCACCGAACACCTTCCGGATGCCATCATCGTCATAGCCGAGTTCCCTGCACAATGCAATGCCTTTTTCGAAACTCTTTTGTATCTCCTTCAGCCTGGACTCCCTGACGAACTCGGCTCCTGCCTGTGCGACAAAAGAACCCTTCCCCTGGTTGGTCACTATATATCCGCTTGCTTCCAGGTCTTCATATGCCTTTTTTACAGTGATCACGCTTATCTCAAGTTCCCTGGCCAGGGCCCTGATCGAAGGCAGCATGTATCCCGGAGGGAGTTCCCCGCTCATTATCTGCTCTATGATCTGTTTCTTTATCTGTTCATAGAGCGGATTCGGATCGTTATTCGACAATGCTACGAACAAATGATCACCTCTTGAAAACCTACTGTGTATATCGGTATATATACAGTCTATATACAGTTTATCACTGTGTATATACACTGTCAATATTTTAAAGATAATTAATTTGAAAAGATGTTCCTATATT
>ERZ773359.1803-NODE-1803-length-28623-cov-18.793755_pt1 | contig 28623 bp, 29 predicted proteins | sample MGYA00374955_ERZ773359 | MGnify/ENA primary metagenome ERZ773359 (study PRJEB29098, sample SAMN04486028) | biogas fermenter metagenome | study: EMG produced TPA metagenomics assembly of the Biogas fermentation microbial communities from Germany - Plant 4 DNA1...
GTTTCCATAGACTCTTTCGGATGATCATTGATAGAGACAAGCGGCAACAGGAAGCAGAAGGCCCCGGAAATCAGACTTGAAGTTCCCAAAGCCTATCCGGGGCTTTTTCCCATACTTGAGAGACACCGCTCAAGAGTAATCAGGTGATGTCGCTGATTTTTCCTCACCGGAAGAATCACAGAGCCTAGCAAGAAAGCTACATTCTCGTTCAATAACTCCAGCAGACCTCCGCTAAGGAGGCTCAGGCCACCTCTTACTGATTTCGCCTAGGGGCTTTCCCATCACTTCGGCGCATTCTTGCGGGGTAAATCCCCATTGATGCAATGTGCGCAACCGCCCGGCATCCCTGCTCGCCCATTTCCTGCCTCGCCAGCTGAGCAGCCTATCGATGCGCTGGGTATCGCCTATCACCGTGATCACCGCGGGCCACTCGCCTTCACCACGGCCCACAACAACGGTGATATGTCGACCGGCAAAGGGCACCCGGTAAAGCAGCGATGCCATCGCCACGTCGACTTCATCGGGCAGCCGCTGAAGGCGGGCAAGCAGAAAGTCTATGACTGCACCAGCCGGCCAAGGGGCCACCCGACGCTGAAACTGCTTCACAGCATGGGGAGTGACGAAAACCGGATTTTTCACCATGACCCTTATGCCATGACCCACCTCCCCATTATCCCTTGCCTCTCCCTACAGCCATACTCCCAACACCCCGCTCACCATTAACCACGAACCAACCGCGGCAGCCACAGTAGAAGCTGCGGAAAGTTGGAGATGAGCAAACAGAAGGCAACTTCGACCGCGAGGAGGGGAAGAATTGGCTTCGTTATCTCCTCGATTTTCAGATTCGCGATTCCACAGGCTACGAAAAGGTTGACAGCCATCGGCGGCGTTATCATTCCAATCGATGTGTTGACGACCATGATGATGCCAAGGGCCAAGGGATCCAATCCGATCCGGGTTGCCAAGGGGATGAGGATCGGTGCAACCAGGAGGATGATGGCCTGGGTCTCGAGGAACGTTCCTAGGAACAGAAGCAGTATGTTAATGAGGAAAATCAACACATACCTGTTGCTGGAAATAGCCATCATGGCCTTGGTAACAGAGTCGGCAATGCGCCCGGCAGTAATCAGCCAGCTAAAGGAAGAGGATGCGGCGATTACAAAAAACACAACTGACGTGCTTATCCCGGCGTTGATGATGATCTGGGGCAAGTCTTTCCACGTGAATTCCCGGTAGACAAACAGACCGATGATGAGGGCGTAGATCACGGCCACCGCCGCCGCCTCCGTGGGTGTAAAGACGCCGCCATAGATGCCGCCCAAGACGAGCACAGGCATTAACAAGGCAAAGGCAGCGTCCTTCGCAGCTGCGATCATCTCGCGAAAGGTGTAGTTGCGATCGCCCTTGAGCCCCAACTTCTTAGCATTAGTCCAGATGCTGAAGGACAGAAGCAGGGCAATACAAATGCCAGGCAGCAAACCGGCAATGAACAGATCACCGATGGAGCAGCCAGACACTACACCATAGGTGATCATCGGAATGCTTGGAGGAATAATGACGCCCAAGGTGCCGGCGGCAGCCGCAACCGCCGCGGCATAGTCCTTCGGGTATCCGGCCTCATGCATGGCAGGGATCATGATGCCGCCAATGGAGGCCACTGTCGCCGGGTTGGAGCCGGAGATGGCGCCAAAGAAGGCGGAAGAGACTACGGTGATGATGCCAAGTCCCCCGGGCATAGAACCAATGAGGGTTTTGGCGAAGTTTACCAGTCGCTTGGAGATGCCGCCTCCCTCCATCAGACCGCCGGCCAGCATGAAGAAGGGGATGGCCATGAATGGAAAGGAATCCACCGATGTGAACATGCGCTGTACGACTACCAGCGGCGGCACGGCCATGGGTCCGAAGACCAGGGCGATCATCGAAGCCAAACCTAAGGCCACCGCGATGGGGATATTAAACAGCATTAATATCAGGAATGAACCAAATAGCAGTACTCCCAACCTCTACCCCTCCTGACCCTTGGCCGCCACTATGTCTTGATTCCTAGTGGCTACGACTGCAATTAGTTTCTGCACCGCCCTGATGGTCATCAGCCCGATTCCAAAGGGAACGGCGGCGTAAGCATAATAGATGGGGATCTCAAGAGCGGGTGAAATCTGTCCCGTTGCTTTTTGGTTTCGAAGTATCTGAAGAGCAAAAATGACCACCAGCACGTTGAAGACGATGATGATCAGATATCTGACGACGTCGAGGACCCAGTGCCACTTCTTTGGCAATGACTGGACAAAGACCTCAACGCCGAGGTGAGAGCCCCTCTTCAATCCGGCCGAGGCGCCTATATAGGCCAGCCACACCATCATGTACCTGGCGGCCTCCTCCCCCCAGGGGATTGGATAGAAGAACACGTAGCGCGCCATCGTGGTTACGAAAACGAGGATGCTCATCGCGCTTAGAAGGATGATGATGACATAGTTTTCGAAGCGATCCAATAACCGCATGGGACACCTCCTCGATTCAATGGGGTCTCGCCTTGCCGGCGAGACCCCACAAACTGCGACAACTAGTAGCCCCGCAGCGCCCTGATGACGTCGGCGCCAATCTCCGCTTCGAACTCCTCATAGACCGGCTGCACTGCTTTTTCGAAGGCATCCAGATCGGGATAGGTTACCTCCATGCCGGCTGCCTTAAGCTCTGCCACAAGGCTGGCTTCTAGGTCGATACAATACTGGCGCTCCCAGTCGCGGGCTTCGACGGCCGCCTCCTCGATTGCCCGCTGCTGCTCTGGGGTCAAGCTGTCAAAGAACCTCTGACCGATCAGAAGCGCCGCTGGTGAATAGAAGTGCCCCGTCATCGCGAGATGCTTCTGGACCTCGTAGAATTTGGAGGTCTGGATGATGACCAGCGGGTTCTCCTGGCCGTCTACCGTCCTTTGCTGAAGGGCGGTGAAGAGCTCACCGAAGGGCATGGGCACGGGAGCAGCTCCAAGGACTCGGAAGGTGGCCATATGCACAGGGTTTTCCATGAGTCGGATCTTAAGGCCCGCCACGTCCTCCGGTTGGTTGATGGGCCGCCGGCTGTTGGTCAGCATCCGGAAGCCGTTCTCCCAGAAAGCCAGAGTCTTGATGCCCTTATCCTCTAGGGACTTGGCCATCATTTCCCCTAGTTCGCCGTCGAGGGCGGCGTAGGCGGTGTCCCTGTCTTTCACGATGAAGGGCAGGTCAAACACCAGGAACTGCTTGGAGAAGTTGGCCAAGGGAGCAGTGGAAACCAAGGTCGCTTCCAAGGTGCCAAGGATGACGCCTTCGATGGCATCCCGCTCACTGCCTAGCTGGGAGCTGTGGAAGATCTGAACCTCTATCTCACCGTTGGTTTTCTCAGCGATTAGTTCGGCAAAATACTCGAGGCCCTTATGATAATGGGAATCAGGGGCTAGAGTATGATTCAGGCGAATAATCTTAGGTGCACCCAAGACCGGTGCAATGGTCAACGCAAGAATACAGACAACCAAAGTCAACACAAGGCTAAGTCTCTTCATTATTATTGGATTCCCTCCCCAGTGATATAGTAGACCCTGCAGGTCCTCAGTCTTAGCAGGCACCACCTCCTCCGGAGCTTCAATGCCAGTGGCCCGCACCGCTGTCCCATGACGGCGCTGCTGCCACCTTGTGAAAACCATATCAATATGTCTGTCTCTTTTATTAAAATCCCCTACATTATACATTTGACTTTCAGCCGCTAATTCCTCCCCCATTTCCTCACCTGGGCATCATTGGAACCTCCACAGAGGAAATAGCCCCGGGTCGAAGAACTTCTCGTCTAGGTGATGCAGCAATGAAAACTAGAGTCGTCTTCATCGGTGATTCCATCACCGAATCGGGCAGGTTCTTTGATGAGGAAGGCTTGGGAACAGGATACGTCCGCTTGATCCGCGATCTTTGCGCGGCAAGACACCCCCACTTGGATTTCGAATGGATAAACCGAGGGGTAAGCGGTGATGCCATCGTCCACCTTGAGTCGCGCTGGGACAGGGATGCCATCGCAACACGGCCCGATTGGCTGTCGATCTCCATCGGCATCAATGACGTATGGAATCAGCTTGATGGTAGGGAACCCATAATTTCGGCGGGAATGTATGAAGAGATCTATCGAAGGCTCCTCGATCGGGTCGCCCAGGTGAAGTTGATTCTAATGGAGCCCTCTCTCCTGGGAGAAGATCCAGCGAGCATAGGAAACCGGATGCTTAGACCCTACGTCGACTGCGTGGGGCGTTTGGCGCGGGAATATGGAGCGGTCCTCGTACCCATCCATGCCGCCTGTCTCAACTACCTCAAGCACCGCCGCAGTCCTGCCCTGACCGTCGATGGCGTTCATCTAGCCGGTCCGGGCAATGCCCTCTTTGCTGCGGAGTGGCTGAGGGCCGTGAATCTTTGGGACTAGGAAGCAGTTTGCGCGGGGTCCGACGTTCAAGAACAGTTGTTGCTGGCGGCATGCCTAGATGGGCGGGCCGTCCGTCTGCAACGTCGAATTCCTCCTACACCTGCCGGCAAAGGACGAACCGGCTGATTGCATGAAGGTGCCTATGGTCCTTGCCAGAGAGGCAGTCAAGGCAGCCTAGGGCAGAGAGAGCGTAGTCGCGGGCAGTGTCCCAGGAGCGATCGATGGCCCCGCTTTCCCTTGCCCAATCGGCAAGGAGGTTGGGCTCCCGCAGGTGTTCTTGGACAAGTGGGCCCCAGTGGGGATCGTTGAGGAGGTAAAGGACGGGCAGGGTCAACACGCCGGCCGCAAGGTCCTGCCCCGTTGCTTTGCCAAGGAGGCGGCCCTCTCCTTGCAAGTCGAGAAGGTCATCAACTAACTGAAATGCCATCCCAATATTCAGCCCGTAGCAGGCCATAGCTTCCGCCTCGGAAGAAGAAGCGCCCCCAAGCAAAGCTCCGGCCCGACAGCAGGCGGAAAAAAAGCGGGCCGTTTTTAGCTCAACCCGTTTGAGGTAGGCGGCTAGAGCCTGGTTGGGATCGAACCGGCTGCACAGCTGATCCAGCTCCCCCGTACACATGTCTGCCACCACGGCGGCCATGATGCCGATCATCTCCAGATCGGTGTCCAGCAACAGATGAAGGGCCTCGGCAAGGAGATAATCGCCCACCAAGACCGCCGCCTTATCACCCCACAGGTGATTGACTGTGGGGCCGCTGCGGCGGGTGTTGGCCTCATCCACCACATCATCATGGAGCAAAGCGGCGGTATGGATGAGCTCGGCGGCTCCCGCAACCAAGATTGCCTGGGGGGGAATAGAGCCAAAAAGGGAGGAAGAGATGATGACAAGCAAAGGCCGGAGCCGCTTGCCGGACCGATGATTAAGGTAGGCCAAGATCTCCTTCACGGGGCTCTGGGCCCTCTCCTCCACTCGGCGAATTACTTCCTCCACCTTCTCCATTGCAGGAGCGTAAGGGGCGATGACCTCCTCCAAATCCATGGCTAACTCCCTTTCCTTCCCAGGTGAATCACGGCCAGACCGCCATAGAGTTGATGGCAATCCACGGCAGCCAGCCCCGCTTCCTTCCCCAGCCGGGCGATTTCCTCCGGAGGCGGATGGTTGAAAATGGAGGAAGCCAAATACTCATAGGCCGGTGGATGGGACGAAAACCGGCGGCCAAGCCAGGGGATCCCCCGCATCAGATAGGACTGGAGCCAGGAAGGCTGGGGTACGGACAGCTCCAGGGACAACAGCTTCCCCCCCGGTTTTAGAATCCGCACCATCTCCCCCAGCCCTCTAGCGATGTCTGTCAAGTTGCGCAGACCGAAGGCGATCGTTACACAGTCAGCATAGTCATCGGGCAGATCCAGCCCCAGGGCATTCCCTTCGATGAAGGAGCAGATGTGTCCTTGGGGATGGGAAGAGGCCTTTCGGCGAGCTATGGCCAACATTTCCGGACAAAAGTCAACCCCCACCACTCCGCCTTCAGGTCCTACGCGGCCAGCAAGCAGAAGGGCCATGTCCCCCGTCCCCGTAGCCACATCAACGACTAAATCCCCCGGCCTTGGCCGGAGCATGTTCACCGCGGCCTGGCGCCACCGCTTGTGGGCGCCGAGGCTCATCAGGTTGTTCAACAGATCATATCTGGAGGCAACCCGGGTGAACATACTTTGGATCGAACCTTCTCCTTCGATCAAGTGCATCACCTGCAGAGGAAATCAAACTAGGTTGATAAGTAATAAGCTAGTCGCTGAAGCTCTAGACTCACATCGGCGTTGGCCACATGGACTCCTTCGGGAACGGTCAGCTGAACAGGAGCAAAGTTCAGAATCGCCTTCACTCCAGCAGCAACCAGTTGATCCGCCACCATCTGGGCTGAACTGGAGGGAACGGTCACAATCGCAATTTTAATTCCCTTCTCCGCCACTTGTTCCTTAAGGGCCTCCATAGGCCAAATGGGGATTCCATCCACATTGCCCCCGATCTTGTTCGGGGATGAGTCGAACAAGGCGACTATATGCAGATTGAAGGACGCTTCTTCTTCATAGCGCTGGCTGGCGTAGCGCACCAATGCAGAGCCGAGGCTCCCCACACCTACCAAGGCTACCGGAATCTCCTTGTCCAAGTTGAGGATCCGGCGAAGTTCACTGGCTAGATAAGCAATCTCATAACCAACGCCCTGCTTGCCAAACTCCCCAAACCAGCCTAAGTCCTTGCGCACCAATGCTGGACTGACTCCCGCCTGGTCTCCCAACTCTTGGGAGGAAATCAGCTTGACGTCAGGATCCCGGCCCACCTCTTCCAAGACCCGCAGGTAGAGGGGCAAACGCCTGATCACCGCGTCAGAAATCTTGCTCCACCGCATTGCTAGCCTCCTTTCGACAAGTGATTGCTCCACTCCAGGGGACTGCCCCGCGCGGGGCGGATCTGTCGATGCCCATTGCAAGGATTATTCTCGTCAATCGCTTCAACTCCTTCTTTATTTACAGCGATCCTTTAACGATGATAGGGCTCCCCCCGCAAAATGGTAGCCGCCCGATAAAGCTGCTCAACGAGCATGAGGCGAAACAGCTGATGGGGAAAAGTAAGGGGAGAAAAGGAAAGGCGAAGATCCGCCCGGTTCAGGACCTCAGGACTAAGACCTAAGGAGCCGCCGATGAGGAAAGCAAACCTGCTTTGTCCCCGGATTATTAAATCACCCATCAGCTTGGCTAGTTCCGGCGAAGAATACAGCCGTCCCTCAGGGGTCAAGGCGACAACAAAGGAATCAGGAGGAACCGCGGCCAACAGCCGCTCTCCCTCCGCCTGCAGCACCTGCTCCATCTGTCCCGTAGTCAGAGGGTCGCGGTAGCTTTCCTCCTTGATCTCCCTGATGGCAAAGCGCCCGTAGGCCCGAAGCCGCTTCATGTACTGGTGGATGCCGGTCGCAATATAGGCTTCGCGAATCTTGCCTACGGCGATGATATCTACCTGCAAAGACGCCTCACTCCAAGACTACTTCTATTCCTATCGGCTCGGCATCCCGGATCAGCACCAACCGCAGTGAAGCGCCAAATCCGGCCCGTTGCGCCAAGTCCGCCATCTCCTCAATGGAGTCGATCTTCTGTCCGTTCACCTCCACGATCACATCTCCGGGCTGGATGCCCCCCTTGTCCGCAGGGGTCTCTGGCATCACCCGCAGCACATAGGCCCCCCGGGTCGTCCCCAGGGAAATGCCCTGCTGCTCCTCTAGGGCCGCGGCGATCTGGGGAGTCAAGGTCCCCCCTACAACCCCCAGTCTGATTACCTTGCCATGTTCGAGAAGTTGGTCGATGATCCCTTTCGCCAAATCGATAGGGATGGCGAAGCCAATCCCTTGGGCGGGACGAAACACGGCGGTATTGATCCCCACCACCTTTCCTTCCCGATCGAGGAGGGGCCCGCCGGAATTGCCCGGATTAATGGCCGCATCCGTTTGGATCATCCCTGTCAGATCAAAGTCCCGCTCGGGATGAACGCTGATGTCCCGCCCAAGCGCGCTGACAACGCCGGTAGTCACCGAGTTGTCAAAGCGGAAAGGATTGCCAATGGCCACCACGTTCTGACCCACTTTGAGCTCGCCCGAGCTTCCCAGCTCCGCAACGGGCAAGTCGTTGCCCTCGACTTTGACCACGGCCAAATCAGTGTAGGGATCCCGCCCAACTAATTCCCCGGCCATTTCCCTGCCATCGGGGAGAAAGACGGTGATCTCCCGGGCATCGGCCACCACATGATTGTTCGTCACAATGTAGCCGTCGGGATGGAAGATGACCCCTGACCCCACCCCTTCTTCCTCCTGGCGCACCTGGAAGAAAAACTGGTCCAGGAACACCTCCCGGGTGGTAACCAGCTTCACCACCGCCGGCCCCACCCTTTGGACGATGTCAACCACCGTTTCCTCCCAGGTGGGCGGGGCCACCGCCGCCTCGAAGGGCTGTTCGGTCCGCAATGATGCCGACAGATTACCCGCCAGGACCCCCGCAGCCAGGCAGACTATCGCGAGCAGCACCCAACGTCCGTTCGCCACGCAAGTTTCGCCACCTTTCATAGGGCATCAACAAAGGCTAGTGCATCCTTTTTCAACCCCTCCAGGGCCTCCTGGTCGGCCCCTTCCAGGTAAATGCGCACCAACGGTTCCGTACCCGAAGGCCGGATCAAACACCAGGAATCATCGGCGAAAATCCATTTGATGCCATCCACGTCAATGCGGCGAAGGATCCTGCGCCCTTGCCAGCTGCCCTCCACATCCCGGGCTGCCGCCATGAGCTCTTCCTTCTTGTTCCCCGGCAGATGCATGTCCAGCCGGGCGCTGTAGGAACCACCCACTTCCTCCATGATATCCCCCAGAATGGCGGTTAGGGACTTGCCCTCCACCGCCCGCAGCTCGGCGAGGAGCAGACAAGCAAGCAAGCCGTCCTTCTCGGGAATATGGGGTCCAATGCTGAGGCCCCCGCTCTCCTCGCCGCCGATCAAGACCTCGCCTTTCAACATCAGCTGGCAGATATGCTTAAAGCCCACAGGGGTCTCGTGAAGGGTGAGACCGTAATGGGCGGCTTGCCGGTCTAGCATGTGGGTGGTGGCCACCGTCCGGACCACATCGCCCCGCCACCCCTTGTTTTCCACCAGATGGGCCAGGAGAAGGACCAGCACCTGATTGGGACTGAGGAAATCGCCTGTTGTGTCGATGACGCCGAAGCGGTCCGCATCGCCGTCGTTGGCCAGCCCCAAATGGGCGTTATTCTCCCTGACCAGCCGGATCAGGTCCTGAAGCTGGGCCTCGGTAGGTTCCGGGCTGAGCCCTCCAAAGAGGGGATCCCGGTCGGCGTGGATCAGATCCACCACACAACCCGCCTCTTCAAGGAGCCGGGGCAAGAGCTTCCGGCCTGTCCCGTACATGGGATCAACGACCACCCTCAGGCCCGCCCGGGCGATGCCGTCAAAATCGACGATGGTCCGGACCGAATCCACATACTCGTCCCCCAGTTCGACCCAAGTGAGCAAGTCCTCCCCCTTGGCTAACGGCTTACGCTTAACGTCCTCATGGGTCAGGCGGGCCAAGTTGGCCTCGATGGACCGGGTGATGGAGTCGTCGGCCGGCCCCCCGTAATGGGGGATGAACTTGATCCCGTTGTATTTGGGCGGATTGTGGCTTGCAGTGAACATGACCCCGCCCTGACAGCCCCGCTGCAGGACGGCGTGGGCCAGGACGGGAGTGGGGACATCCCCCTTGACGATCTCGACGGGAATGCCGTTGCCAATGAGGACCTCTGCCGCCTGGGCGGCGAAGTCTTCGGCAAGGAAGCGGGTATCGTGTCCCACCAGGATCGTCCCCCGCCCCCCCACATGGTCCGCTATGGCCTGGGTGACCAGACGAACATTGGCAAAGGTGAACTCATCACACATGACTGCCCGCCAGCCGTCGGTGCCGAACTTGATCTTGTTCATGCAAGCCCCTCCCTGGATTGTCGCTCTTTACTTACTTTACCACCAATTGGTCCAGCCCATACGTCAAAACTCGATCCCGCGCCGGGCAGGCACCCCTTGATCGTACGGGTGTTTCACCGGGACCATTTCCGTGACTAGATCGGCCGCGTCGATAATCGCCGGCGGCATATCCCTCCCCGTCAGCACCACCTCAACCTGGGGGCTTCGCTCCCGCAGCGCCCCAAGGACCTCTTCCACAGAGAGGAGCCCTTTGTTCAGCACATGGCTAATCTCATCGAGGATCACCAGATCGTAGTCTCCCTGGAGACTTTCCCGGGCGGCCTCCCAGCCGGCCGCAGCCTTCTCCCTGTCGGCAGGCCCTGGCTCCCCTTTAACGAAGCGCCCCGTCCCAAACTGCTCCAAGGAAAAGCCCGGCAATTGCCCGGCCATTTTCACTTCCCCCGAACCTTGAACATTCTTGACGAACTGGATCATGCGAACTTGCATGCCCTGACCCACGGCTCGCAAGGCCAGTCCCAAAGCCGCGGTAGTCTTTCCTTTGCCCTTGCCTGTATACACCTGGATTAATCCTTTCAACTCTCTCCCTGACCTCTTTTCCGCAAGTAGTCGAGGACGTCATCGATACTGGCGACGGGGACCGCTCCCCCCCGGATGACTTCCTCTAAACGTCGCCATGCTTCATTGTCGGTGAAATCCCGCCCGCGGATGCCGTCGACACCAAGGACGATCACTTCTTTGCCCAGCCGCAGGGCCTCCTCGACTGCAGCCAGGTTCAACAGATTCCCCGGACCCCAAGGGACAGGACCCAAGATCACCAGATCGGCCCCTTCGATCATGGCCAAATTCTGCCGGTGGGCCTCAGGACCGATGTGACTGAAGGGCTTCTCCTCGATGCAGGTCATCCCCAGGGTTTGGGCCGTCTGCCAGTCGCTGTCCCCGATGTTGATGACCCCAATTGAGGGATGGAGGCCGCTGCGGTACAGCTCTTCCAAGAGTTGCCCGACGGTCCCTCCACCGCCGATGACATGAATCTTGAGCTCCATGGCTACAGGCTCCCGCCGAGGTTTAATCAGCACCCAGGGACGGTTGGTGGCCGGATTAAGATCAACAAGCACCTCCGTGCCGTAAACGGCCGCCACGTTTTCCGGAGTGAGGACCCTGGCCGGGCTGCCCAGGGCAAAGACCCGGCCTTCGCTGAGCAGAATCAGGTAGTCACAATACTGGGCGGCCAAGTTGAGATCGTGGAGGACGGCGATGACTGTTACCTGCTCCTTTTGGCTGAGAGCCCGGAGGAGCTCAAAAATCTCCACCTGATGGTTGATGTCCAAGTGGCTCGTCGGCTCATCCAAGAGGAGGACCCGCGGCTGTTGGGCCAGGGCCTGGGCGATGATGGCCCGCTGCCGCTCCCCGCCGCTCAAAGTAGTGATGGGCCGGTCGGCCAAAGGCAGGATCCCCGTTGCTTCCATGGCCTTCCTGGCGACTTGCCGATCTTCCGGACCTTCCCATTGAAATCGACCCAGATGGGGCGTCCGGCCCATGAGGACAACTTCCTCAACGGTGAAGGCGAAATTGACCATCGTTTCCTGGGGAACGACGGCCACTTTTCGGGCCAGCTGGCTCCTAGGCATCTTCTCCAGGTCCTCCCTGCCCAAATAGATGGCTCCCCCTTGGGGGACCAGGACCCGGCTCATATTCTTCAGCAGGGTCGACTTGCCCGACCCGTTGGGGCCGATGATCCCCACAAAGTCCCCTCCCTGGATATGGAAGGAAATGTTCTCCAGGATAGAACGGGACGCATAGGCGAAACTGACGTTGTCAACGACTAAGTCCAGCTTGGGACCGCCCTCCAACACACTTTCCCCTCCCAACGACTGCCAAGAATAACCAGCGATGCAGGACAGAATTAGGATATACTACAAGACGAAGGAGGATATCCATGGCCAACAAGAAGCCGCGCCAAAAGCTCGGTAAAGACACAGAGGAGCTGGGAGCCTACGGTCAGGCCGGCAAGCTCCTCATGGGGCAGCTGGGCCAGCGCCGGGGAACGACGTCGTCGCCGCCAAAGACGGCAGCCGCGAAAGAAGGGCCGAAAGATGTTTAAGGATGATTGGCGACCGTCCTTTAGTGCGGGGCTGCTGGCCGGGGAGGCCGTCGCCCTGCTCCTCCTGGGGCTGCTCCTGGCCAACCGGGCCCTCGCCCACAGAATCCAGGTCGATGCCCTGGCGTTCATGCCCGCCGGCCCCCGCCTCGCCTTGTTCGCCGTCCTCTGGGGCGGCCTGGTGGGGGCAGCTGCCCACTGGGCAGGGAAAGAGCATGGCCGATCCGTCGCCAGCGCCCTATGGATGTTCCCCCTCCTTGCGATCCATATCCAGACCCTGCTGCCCACAGCCCGGGGACTCCTGCGCCTGGCCGCGCAGGCGCTGCCGGCCGATGTCCAAGGCGCCCCGGGCCTTGCCGATCCCACTAAGGGACTGATGACCTTCACCGTGCCCACCATCATCACCCTGATGGCCTGGGGCACCTGGCGGACCTGGCTCTACTTCTTCGAGGGATCTTATCAGCAGAAAGGCGGCGAATCCCCCTTTTCCCCGGAGGAAGTCGATGAGCCCTCCCCCGCGGCCCAGCATCTCCTTTATCGCTTTTACCGGACAGGGTTCTTCCTAATCGTCCTGTCCCTCATTCTTCTCATCCACCGCGCCTGGCAGAGCTAAACGCCCCTTCAGCTCAAGCAGAAACTGCCGACAATCCCCCACGATGCCGTAGGTGGCCAGATCGAAGATGGGGGCTTTCGGGTCTTTGTTGACGGCCACGATCACCTCGGCCCTTTGCATCCCCACCACATGCTGGGTGGCGCCAGAGATGCCGCAAGCGATGTAGAGGCGGGGCCGCACGATGGCCCCCGTCTGGCCGATGAGCCCTTCCGGGTCCATCCAGCCTGCATCCACGGCCCCCCGGGAGGCGCCAACGGCCGCCCCCAAAAGGCGAGCAACCTCCTCCAAAAGAGCGAAGTTCGCGCGGGAGCCCAGCCCCCGCCCGCCGGCAATGACGATCTCTGCCCCCCGCAAGGGACGTGAATCCACGGGCAAAGGTTCTTGCCCCAAGACCTTCATGGTCCCGGGCCCAGGAATCGCCCATGGACAGTCAATAATCTCGCCGCCTGCCCCCTTTGGACCTGGGGCAAAGGCCCCGAGGGCAAGGGTTGCCATCTGGGGCCGATGGCTTGGGCAGGCGATAGTGGTAAGCAACCGTCCCCCAAAGGTGGGCAGCTCAGCCAGGAGCAGTCCGTCCTCATCGATCCTAAGGGATGTGCAGTCGGCGATCAAGCCCGTCCCCAGCCGCGCCGCAACCCTGGGGGCGAGGGACTTGCCCCGGCGGGTGCCTCCAAAGAGGAGGATTTCGGGTCGCCGATCTTCGATCAACCGGATGAGGGCCTGGCTTTGCCATTCATCGGTGTAGGGGCGGGGATCCTGAACAACATAGACTCGATCCGCGAACAAGGCCAGCTCCTCGGCCAAGGAACCATGGGGACTTGCCAGCACGGCCCCCAGGGATCCACCAAGACGCTCGGCTAAACGGCGCCCCTCCCCCAAAAGTTCACCCACGACTGGATGGAGTCTTTCCCCTTCCGACTCCGCGTAGATCCATACCTCCCTCATCGCCGGCCACCTGCCTTTCCGGGCAGCATATCCGCCAAGTGATCAAGGAGGGCGTCGACCTGATGGGCCATGCTGCCCTCCAGCATCTTGGAGCCGGACTTCCTCTCCGGGAGAGCTGTTTCCAGCATGCGGGTGGGCGAGCCCGCAAGTCCGATTCGATCCGGTTCAGCCTTGATCTCCTGAGGCCCCCAGATGGGAATCGTCTGCTTCTTGGCCCGCATCTTTCCCCTGAGGGAGGGCAGCCGGGGCTCATTCATCCCCTTGGCTACGGTGAGGAGAGCCGGCAAGGGCATTTGCAGCAGCTCCTGGCCGTAGTCCGTTTGATGCCAGGCCAAGAGGTGATCCCCCTCAACTTCAATGGGACGGATAAGTTCGGTCAGATGGGGAATCCCGAGGAGCTCCGCGATCTGGGGACCGACTTGGCCCGTCTCGCCGTCAGTCGAGCGGCTGCCGGTCAGGATGAGGTCATAGCCGCCCAAGGACTCGATTCCCCGGGCTAAGGCATAAGCCGTCGCCAGAGTGTCCGCTCCGGCAAAGGCCCGATGGCAAAGGAGCACCCCGTCATCGACGCCCAGGCTGATGGCCTCCCGCAAGACGGCTTCGGCGGTGGGGGGACCCATGGTGATGGCCACAACCTCCCCGCCCATCGCCTCCTTCAGACGCAGGGCCTCTTCGATGGTAAAATAGTCATTGGGATTGAGGACCATGGGCACCCCTTCCCGAATGACGAGTCCCGTCGCGGGGTCCACCTTGGCCTCATCGGGGTGGGGCACTTGTTTGATGCAGACTATAATCCGCAAGGCCCTCACCTTCCCTTGGCCGCCCTCTTGATTAGTTCTTGGGCGATGATATTCCGTTGGATTTCGTTGGTGCCCTCATAGATCTGGGTCACCTTCGCATCCCGCATCATTTTCTCCACCGGGTAGTCCCGCATGTAGCCATAGCCCCCCATGATCTGCACAGCCTCTACGGCAACTTCCATAGCCACATCCGAGGCGAAGGTCTTAGCCATCGCCGCCGCCATGGCGATGTCCTTCTCGCCAGCATCGATCATGCGGGCAACAGCATAGACTAGCGCCCGAGCCGCTTCTAGGCGGGTGGCCATGTCGGCCAGTTTATGCTGGATGGCCTGGAAGGAGGCGACGGGCTGGCCGAACTGACGCCGCTCCCGGGCAAACTGGAGGGCCGCTTCCAATGCCCCGGTCCCGATGCCCACCGCCTGGGCGCCAATGCCGGGCCTTGTCCGATCCAGGGTGGCCATGGCCACCAAAAAGCCTTGTCCCGGCCTGCCCAATAGGTTTTCCCGCGGGACGGGGCAGTCCTGGAGAATGACTTCCGTGGTGGCGGAGGAGCGGATCCCCAATTTTCGCTCCTTCGGCCCAAAACTCAGTCCCGGCGTATCCTTCTCCACGATGAAGGCGCTTGTTCCCCTGATTCCTTTGCTCTCATCGGTGACGGCGAAGACGGTGTAGAGATCGGCTTCGCCCCCGTTGGTGATCCACTGTTTGACGCCGTTTAATATGTAAACATCGCCCTCAAGGCGAGCGGTGGTCCGCAGGCCCCCTGCATCGCTGCCGGCCTCCGATTCCGTCAAGGCAAAGGCCGCAAGCAGCTCCCCGGAAGCGACCCGGGGCAGGTATGTCTGTTTTTGCTCCTCATTGCCAAAGAGCAAGATGGGGACCGAACCGAGGGCGCTGGCCGCATAGCTCACAGCTACGCCGCCGCAGGCCTTGCTCAGCTCCTCCACCACCAGGCACTGCTCAAAGATTCCCCCTCCTAGGCCCCCGTATTCCTCCGGTATCCACACCCCGAAAAGATCCGACTGGGCCAGGACCTTGAGGATCTCCCGAGGGAACTCCTCCCGCTCATCCAACTCTGCAGCTGCGGGACGGACTTTCTCCCTGGCGATCTGGGCCGCCAGCTCCTTAATCATTTGCTGTTCTTCACTGAGAAAGTAGTTCAATACTCTTATCCCTCCCCACATCACCTAAGGTTGGCCTTTCCAGGCCAACGGCCAGCCCCCGCCAGGGTCTCCCCGCTACAATGACCCTAGGCCCTTCCATCGCGTCTATAGCCTGCCCAGCAGGCAATTGTTCCATCTGCAAGGGGCCCTTGCCCTCAGGACCTCTGGCCAGAAAGCAGCGTTCTTCCCGAAATTCCCTAGGCGAGGGCCGTGCACCTTGATATTAGCCATTTCTAGCCCCTTTGGCAACACGATGGATAATAAGCGGTGGTCCCGGGGCCTACTGAACCGGTGTTTCTCCACCGCCGCCGGCAAGGGCCCACTAAAGAGCAAGCTTTCAGGATGGCGCCAATAAGTCCGCCACCGATGCAAAAAAGGCCCGGCCGCAGGAACCGTTGGCGAGCCATGGTCAACAAGGCAATTGTCGGGCAGAGGCAGACTTTTGGCAAGGCCCCAAGCAATCCTCCAGGATAGGGCCGAAGATCTGGCGCCTGGCCGATTTGTCTTCTTTTTGGTTTTGCCAAGTATTCGACCTGGAAGGAATGAAGTCCTTGCAGGACAGAAAAAGGGGAGGAACGCCGCAGCTTCCTCCCCGGTTGCGCAATTATAGGATTACGCTGCTCCGATCAGCTTCTTGGCCACGTCGACCGCGGTGCTGGCATCGGGAGCGTAGCCGTCCGCACCGATCTCGTCCGCATAGTTCTGGGTGACGGGGGCGCCGCCGACCATAACCTTCACCTTGTCCTTGAACTCGGATGCCTTGATGGCCTCGAGGGTATCCTTCATGGCCACCATGGTGGTGGTGAGCAAAGCAGACAGTCCGACGATGCTTGGCTTATGCTCTCTGATGGCCTCAACGAACTTCTCCGGAGGTACATCGACGCCCAGGTCCACAACCCGGAAGCCGGCGCCTTCCATCATCATGGCCACCAGGTTCTTGCCGATGTCATGCAGGTCGCCCTTAACGGTGCCGATGAGGAATACCTCGGCAGCCTCCGTCTCGCTCTCGGTCAGCAGGGGCTTGAGTACGCCCAAGCCAGCGTGCATCGCCCGGGCGGCAATAAGTACCTCGGGAACGTAGATCTCGTTCTTCTTGAAGCGCTCGGCGATGACGGACATGCCGGCGATGAGCCCTTGCTGGATAATCTCGCCCGGAGCAATACCTTCGGCCACTGCTTGTTCCGTCAGTTCCTTAACCGTCTTGGCATCGCCCTTAATCAAAGCTTCGCTAATCTTGGTGAAATCCGCCATGTACAGCTAGACCTCCTCTGTGTTTATTGTGTTACACTTCCAGCTTGCCCTCTCTTTGTGCAGTGATATATTCTGCACAAAAATCATCTTGGCCCAACACAGCACGGGCAGCGTACAAGTGGGCCATAATTACCTTGTCTAATGGATCCATGATGGCGCTGTCCATCCCCGCGGCCATGGCCATGGCCAGGAAGGTTCGATTGAGGAGCCTGCGGTTAGGAAGTCCGAAGGAAATGTTGCTAAGTCCGCAGGTGATGTGCACCGTGGGGTATTTTTCCTTGATCGCGCTGACTGTGTCAATGAACATGCGGCCGTAATGGGAGCCGGTGCCCACCGAACGAACCAAGGGGTCCAGGTAAATCCGGTCTGGATCGATGCCCTCTGCGCCCAGGCTGTCAACCAATCGGCTGGCATACTCCAGACCCTGCTCCACAGTCTCCGGCATCCCTTTATCATCCATGCAGAGCGCCACTACGGAGCAGTCAGTCTCCTTGAGAAGGGGCAGGATGGCATCATAGCGCTCCTTCTCCAGACTGATGGAGTTGATCATCGCCGTTCCCTTATGGGCGCCCAAAGCCCGCTCCAGGGCCGCCGGATCCGGGCTGTCGAGGCACAGGGGAACATCCACCACTTCTTGGACCAGCTTGACCAACCATTCTAAGGTCTCCGGCTCTTTGCCGATCATGGTCCCGCAGTTGACATCGAGGTAATGGGCGCCTGCTTCCACTTGATCCTTTGCTACTTGCTGCAAGTAGGCAACATCGCCGGCCTCTACCGCTTCACCGATCTTCTTGCGGCTAGTGTTGATTAATTCGCCAATGATTACCATAGTTACCTCCTCCGGGGTTGGGCCGGAATTGGACAAAACCGCACCCCAGGCTTAATTCTCCATTACGGCATAACTTTGACGCTTGCTCCCTTATCCCTCGGTACGTTTTTGCTAATTCCGGTATAATATTGCTCTAAGCCGGTCATATTTTGTCCAAATGCCCGCCGGGACGGGGAAAGAGCATGGCGTCGGCAAACTCCATCTGGAAGTCAAGACGCCCGGAAAGCTCAACATACTGGGCCGCGGCCGCAGCGCGCAGGGCCCGGTCCCGCACCTCCTGGGACAACAGCGCCATCCTGGCCCCCATCCGGGCGGCATTACCCACCGAGACTATCTTGTCCTTTTCGGCGATGGGCAATAAGCCGATCGCGATGGCGCTTTCCTTGCGGACGTAGTTCCCGAAGGCGCCGGCAAGTATTACCTGACTAAGATCCTGGGGAGCAAGCCCCGCCTCATTCATCAGGATCTTGATCCCTGCGTAGATGGCCCCCTTGGCCAGCTGCAGCTCCCGTACGTCCCCTTGGGTGAGGACCACCGGGTTTTCTCCGTCCTCGGTCAGGATGAACTCCACGCCCCGCTCCCCGGCTACGACCCGCCGCCGCAAATCGGCGGGCACTTCGTCAGGCAGCTCATCGGGAGACAGCATCCTGCCTGTTTCGTCAATGATTCCCGCCTCAAGGAGCACGGCAATCAGGTCAATGAGTCCCGACCCACAGATGCCCCTCGCCGGCTCCCCATCGATGACCTGCAGCTTTAGCTCGCCATCGATCACGTCTGCCCCTTCGATGGCGCCTGCCGTTCCCCCCATGCCGCAAGTGATCTGGGCCCCTTCAAAGGCCGGCCCCGCGGCGGTGGAACAGGCCCAAAGCTGTCCATCCCGGGCCACGACTATCTCCCCATTGGTGCCGATGTCAACGGCCACCACAGGCTCTTTGACTTGGTCTAGTCCTGCGGCCATAATGACCGCGACAGTATCGGCCCCGACGAACCCGGCAATATTAGGCAGGACAAGGACCTTAGCCTGGGGATTCACCTGCAGACCCAGCTCGCCCGCCTCTACCACCAGGGGCGACTGGAAGACGGGTACATAGGGCGATGTTCCCAGGGGACTTGGGTCGATGGCCAGGAGCAGATGCTGCATACATGTATTGCCGACCACCGACAGACCATAGACTGACTCGGGCTTGACGTTGGCCTCTTGCAGCAGGTCCGCGATGATGGTGTTTAGGGTCTGGATGACCTTCTTTTGCATCTCTTGGAGGCCCTTCGGCACCGTCTGGGCAAACTGGATGCGGGCGATGACATCGGCCCCGTGGACGGCCTGGCCGTTTCTTGCAGCGGAAACGGCAAGCTCCCGGCCGGTCCGAAGATCCAGCAGACTGCCGACAACGGTGGTGGTCCCAATATCGAAGGCCATCCCGTATAACTCCCCGCTGACATCCCCCGGTTCGACGCTTAGGACCTGGTCCTTGAAAGAGGCCACCGTCACCTTCCCCTCACCCTGACGGAAAGCCGCGGCCAGCTGCCGCAAGATGGCAAGGGGCGGCTGGGACATCTCCACTTTCGCCCGGAGCCGCTCATAATCGCCCCGCACATCTTCGAGGGTGGCCGGATCGAGGATGACTACCTTTTTTGTGAAGCCAGAATCAACCGGCACCGCCGCGGCGGTGCCGGCCGTGAGGATCTTCGCTGGCCCTGCCGCAACTTTAGGCAGGATTACCTTCAGGTCCCCTTCAAGTCGCGCCTGGCAGGCCAAGCGGATCCCCCGGGCCCTCTCCCCGGGCGTTAAGATCCGCTGCTCCACTGGCGATGGCGGGGCAAGCTTTCCTTCAACCTGGACCCGGCAGTGGCCGCAGCGCCCCCGGCCCGCGCAGGTGGCCTGGATCTCCAGTCCACCGGCCCGGGCAGCCTCGAGGATGGTGACGCCCGAAGCAGACCGGGTCTCGACGACCCGGCCTTCGGGCAAGACAAAGCTGACTTGACAATGGTTCAATCCTACCCCTCCTAATTAGCGGTTAGCCAAGGAGCGGGCTGCCTCCACCGTGTTTTTCATGAGCATGGCGATGGTCATCGGTCCGACGCCTCCGGGCACCGGTGTAATATGGCCAGCCTTTTCTTTGGCGGAGTCGAACTCCACATCCCCCACCAATCCTTTTTCCACCCGGTTGATGCCCACATCGATGACAACTGCGCCAGGCTTGACCCAGTCCCCTGTAATCATTTCCGGCCGGCCCACAGCCGCTACCAGCACATCGGCCCGCCGGCATACCTCATCGATTCTCTCCGTCCGGGAATGGCAGATCGTCACCGTCGCATGGCGGGCGAGGAGAAGGAGGGCGACGGGTTTGCCGACGATGTTGCTCCTGCCGACAACGACGGCTTCTTTGCCCTTGAGCTCGATCCCCGTCCGGTCAATGAGCTCGATGATCCCCGCGGGGGTGCAGGGCTTCAGGCAAGGCTGGCCGGTGACCAAGCGTCCGACGTTGACCGGGTGGAAGCCGTCCACGTCCTTGGCGGGGCTGATTGTCTCCAGCACCTGACGTTCATCCAAATGGTCCGGCAAAGGCAGCTGAACCAGGATGCCGTGGATCTCAGGGTCCTGGTTGAGCTCCCTAATCAGGTTCAACAGCTCCTCTTGGGTAGTCTCCTTGGGCAGCGCGTATTCCCGGGAGTAAATGCCGACCTCCGCACAAGCCTTTTTCTTGTTGTTCACATAAACCCTGGATGCAGGGTCGTCCCCCACTAAGATCACAGCCAAACCAGGATTCAGACCCTCTTTTTTCAGACCCTCAATCTCCTTGGCCAGTTCAGCCCTGATCTCGGCCGCAATCTGCTTCCCATCGATAATCTTTGCTGCCATCGTGCAATCATCCCCCTCCTAGACGCGTGCTTTTTTCTGCAGATAGGCGCTGATGCCTCGGGCGGCCTTCTTGCCGTCGCCCATGGCTTCGATGACCGTTGTGCCGCCGCTGATGATGTCGCCGCCGGCAAAGATCCCTGGAATGCTCGTCTCCATCGTTTCCGGGTCCACAACCACAGTGCCCCACTTAGTCATCTCCAATCCCGGCAGACTCTTGGTGAGAATGGGGTTGGGACTTTGACCAACGGCAATGATGACTGAATCGCATTCCAGGACGAATTCCGACCCGGAAACGGGCACCGGCCGCCGCCTGCCGCTCTCATCTGGTTCGCCAAGTTCCATCCTGATGCACTCCATCGCCTTTACCCATCCATTCTCGCCGATGATCCTGGTCGGATTGGTAAGGAGCCTAAACTCAATGCCTTCTTCTTCGGCATGATGGATCTCCGCGAGCCGCGCCGGCATCTCCTGCCGGGACCGGCGGTAGACGATGGTGACTTCGGAACCCAGCCGCAAGGCATTGCGAGCGGCATCCATGGCCGTATTCCCCGCCCCGACGACGATTACCTTCTTCCCCAGCTTGACGGGGGTGTCGTAGACAGGAAACTCATAGGCTTTCATCAGGTTGACCCTGGTTAGGAACTCATTGGCGGAGAAGACTCCATTGAGGTTTTCCCCGGGGATGTTGAGGAAATGGGGAAGTCCCGCGCCAGCCCCGATGAAGATGGCATCATAGCCTTCATCGAAGAGCTGATCGACGGTGATGGTCCGCCCGATGACTACGTTGGTCAAAAGCTTTACCCCAAGGCTCTGGACATACTCGATCTCGTGGCGGACAATCTCCTTGGGCAGCCGAAACTCGGGGATCCCGTAGCTCAGTACGCCTCCGGGCACGTGGAGGGCCTCGAAGACGGTGACTTCATATCCCATCCGGGCCAGCTCCGCGGCGACGGTCAACCCGGCAGGCCCCGAGCCAACCACCGCAACCTTCCCTTCCTGCTTCGCTGGCTCCTGGACCTGTTGATCGGGGACATTGAGGCGCTCCCAGTCCGCGGCAAAGCGCTCCAGCGCGCCGATGGCGATGGCCTCTCCCCGCTTGCCCAGTGTACAGACGCCTTCGCACTGGTTTTCCTGGGGGCAAACCCGGCCGCAAATGGCAGGCAGGCTGTTTTTCTCTTTGATTTTGGCCGCGGCTTCACCAAACTTTTCTTCCGCGATCAGTTTAAGAAAGGCGGGAATGTCAATTTCCACCGGGCACCCGGCTACACAAGGCTGCTTGGGGCAGTGAATGCAGCGGCTTGCTTCCGCCACCGCATCTTCCGGGCCATAGCCAAGGGCGACCTCCTGAAAATTGCCTACGCGCTCCGCAGGCGCCTGGCTTGGCATGTCAATGCGCTTTTTTATCCGTGACACCGTCCGCCGCACCCCCTCTTCTCCTGATACATGGTATAAGACAAGCGCTCCTTGTCCACATACTGGCAGTTTCGCGCCGCAAGCTCCTCGAAGTCCACTTGGTGACCGTCGAACTCAGGCCCATCGGTGCAGCAGAACTTGGTCTCGCCCCCCACCGTCACGCGGCAGGCGCCGCACATGCCAGTACCATCCACCATCACCGGATTGAGGCTGACCACTGTCTTGATCCCATACTTCTTCGTCAGATTGCAGGTGGCTCTCATCATGGGGATGGGTCCAATGGCGACGACCTGGTCGATGGTCGTCCCCTCGTCGATGAGCTGCTGCAGCAGATCCGTTACAAAACCATGGTGCCCAAAACTGCCATCATCGGTGGCATACATGATTTGGTCGCTGACCTGGGCCAACTCATCGGTGAAGAACAACAAGGACTTGTTGCGCGCCCCCATCAGGGTGATCACCTTGTTGCCCGCCTCTTTGAAGGCTTTGGCCTCGGGATAGATGATGGCCGTGCCGACGCCGCCGGCAACACAAACGACCGTTCCCACCTTCTCGATGTGGGCGGGGGTGCCCAAAGGTCCTGCCACATCGGCCAGGGCATCACCTATCTCTTTGCTGCGCAGATGGGCCGTGGTCTTGCCCACCTCCTGCACAACGATAGTGATCTTGCCTCCTTCGGTGGATGCAATGGTTAAAGGAATCCGCTCTCCTTGCTCATCGACCCTTATGACGACGAATTGTCCCGGACGCGCATTGGCTGCGACAAGGGGCGCATCCAGGACAAACAAGGTGATTTTTTCTGCCAGTTCCCGTTTGTCAACGATTCGATACACACCCATCCCTCCTCGAGCCTAATTACAATTAACCCCTGGGTAGCGCGCAGCCAAGACCTGCGCCAACCTTCAGTAAACGACCAAGCCGCTCCCCCGTCGTCTCCAGATAGTAGACTGCCCTGGCCATGGCCGTGTCCAGAGAGGTCGGCCCCTCCAAAATCCCCACGACCACGTCAACTCCGTGCCCATAGACCGCCTCCGCACCGGCCCCTATGGTGCCGGCCACAGCTACCACCGGTTTATTGAAACTCTTGGCCACCCGGGCAACGCCAACGGGCGTCTTGCCATAGACAGTCTGTCCGTCCACCGACCCTTCGCCGGTGATGACCAGGTCCGCGGACTTCACCTTATCGGCTAGGCCCACAGCTTCAATGACCAGATCGACGCCCCGGTGGAGGGTGGCATCTAAAAAGGCCATCAGGCCAGCTCCCAACCCCCCCGCCGCGCCGCTGCCGGGCACATTGGCCACGTCCTTGTCCAGATCGCGTTTAATAACCTCGGCATACCGGGCCAGGGCCCTATCCAGCTCTTTGACCATCTGGGGGGTTGCGCCTTTTTGCGGACCGTAAACGGCGCTCGCCCCTCGTTCGCCCAACAAGGGGTTGTCCACGTCACAGGCAATGAGGAAGCGGGACTCTTTCAATCTGGGATCGAGAGCCGTCAAATCGATCCGCTCCAAGTGGGCAAGGTAAGCCCCGCCCAAGGGAAGCTCCTTCCCTTCCTTATCGAGCAGGCGCCCGCCGAGGGCCTGGATCAGCCCTGCTCCTCCATCATTAGTGGCGCTGCCTCCGATGCCGATGATGAACCGCCTGCATCCTTGATCCAAAGCGGCGCGAATGAGCTCGCCGGTGCCAAAGCTCGTCGCCCGACGGGGATCCCGTTCTTCCCGCCGCACCAGAGTCAGTCCCGACGCAGCCGCCATTTCGATGACGGCTGTGGTCCCGTCGCCGGTTATGCCGTAGAAGGCCCGGACTTTACGTCCCAGGGGCCCACACACCTCCTCCTCAGCCAATCGCCCATTCGTGGCGGCAACTAGTGCGTGGACTGTCCCCTCCCCCCCATCGGCCATGGGCACCTTGATGAACTCACCATTTGGCAAGGCCCGGCTTAAGCCCCGGGCCAAGGCATCCGCAACTTCTGAAGCACTGGCACTCCCCTTAAAGGAATCAGGGGCCACCACGATGCGCATCCCAATTTCCCCTTCCAACCCGTGTTACTTCCTTTCGTCTGTTTCAACATTGGGGGACGAAACCCTTCCCACGCCTAAAAAAAGGAACCGCCGCAATCAACGCCTATCCCGCGAAAACTCGACGACAACACCGCTAGTGAACACTAACCGGGCTATGCGACCTCCCTGCCACACTATTTTCACATCAAGGGGCCAAGGCCCAGCCTTCACGGGGCGTACATTCAACTTCACCCCCACTATCGAACCCTCCCTCACCAGGGCTTTCGCCATCGTCTATGCAGGCCATAGGCTACAAGGAAAACAGCGGCCACCAAGACCGTGATCAGCTCAAAGTAGCTTTGGATGAACTGGAGAACCGGCTCGCCGAAGAGGGCGACAAATGCCGCTTCCAAGGCGAACCTCGCTCCCCGGCTGATAATAGAAACGAGGACGAATAGACGAAAATCCAATTGAAAGCAGCCAGCGCCAATAGCTGCGACCTTGTAAGGAATAGGGGTGAATCCAGCGATGGCCACAGCCCACACCTGATACCGAGAAAAAAGCTCCTGCAAGCGGCCGTAGGTCTCTTCCCCAACCCACCTGCGGAGGAAGGACTTCCCTCCGAAGGACCCTAAGGCGTACCCGATCATGGCCCCCAAAACTGAGCCTGACGTGGCCAGACCTGCATAAAAGAGGGCCAACCGAGGTTGGAAAAGGACCAGCGGCAGGAGAATGGTATCCGGTGGTACGGGGAAAAAGATGGCTTCGATGAAGGCTACAACAAAAAGGCTCGCCGGATTGACGGCAAGCAGCAGCGACTCTGTCAACCCACGATAGATACTGACCGGTCCATCCAAGACCTTTACCCCCAGCGATCGGCCTCGAACAGTATTCTATTCACCCGGGCATGTCCGAATTCCTGCCGTCATCAATACAAAGCCCCCGACCCGGGAGATCAAAAAAACAACCCTCACTTGGGTACAGTGGAAATCGGACGGGAGAAATAAAAATGGTGCGCCTAGCAGGAATCGAACCTGCGCTCCCGGCTCCGGAGGCCGGTGCTCTATCCGCTGAGCTATAGGCGCACTGACAAAGGTTCCGCAGAGATATTATATCAGAGGTGGGGGGCCCCCGCAAGTAAAATCACATCGAGGGGGCAAACTGGCTAGAGTTGCCTTCAGTAACCGCAAGGCTAAGTGGGTCTAGACTCAGGAAACACCAAGCAATCGATCCGCTCTGCCATTGCTCCAGCAGTTAAGAGACGGTCTCAGCTTTGCACCCCATTGTTGCTGAATAATCCCTTTGCCGCATTCGCGTCCCCTGTCTGCCGGCTGCGACCCTGGTCGGTGTTACGCTAGTTCTTGCTTCGATTCATGATGCTGCGGGCAGCTACCACCCCCGCGACGGAGGCTTGCATCAAGCCCCTGGTTATCCCGGCGCCGTCTCCGGCGGCGAAAAGATTGGCGATTTCGGTCTCTAGGGATGTGGAGAGGTTCAGCCTAGATGAATAGAACTTGACCTCCACCCCGTACAAAAGTGTATTCCGGGAGTAAACGCCGGGTGCTAGCTTGTCTAAAGCCTGGAGCATCTCGATGATCCCCACCAAGTAGCGGTAGGGAAGGACCAGACTGAGATCCCCGGGCGTCGCGCTTTTCAGGGTGGGGATGACGGTCCCCTTGGCCATCCGGGCGGGAGTTGAGCGGCGGCCGCTCAGCAAATCCCCCAGACGCTGGACCAATACGCCTCCCCCCAGCAGGTTGGCCAGCCGGGCAATGTGTTTGCCGTAGGCGATGGGCTCCCGGAAGGGCTCGGTGAAGTTCTTGCTGACCAGGAGGGCAAAGTTGGTGTTTTCCGTCTTGCGTTCGGCATGACTGTGGCCGTTGACGGTGAGCACCCCGCCGTTGTTCTCCAGGGTCACCTCACCTTGGGGACAAACGCAGAAGGTGCGGATCTTATCATTAAAGGTCCGGGAGTGATAGACCAGCTTCGACTCGTAAATATTATCCGTCAGCTCCCTCGTCACAACATAGGGCAGCTCCACCCGGACGCCGATGTCGACGGGATTGACCGCAGTTGACAGCCCCAATCGACGCATCTCCTGCATCAGCCATTCGGCCCCTTCCCTCCCCGGCGCAACAATCACATATCCCGCCTGGAAGGTGCCCCGGTCCGTTTCCACTCCGACAACCGATCCCTTGTCAACCAGTATCTTTTCCACCTTGCACTTGGTGATCAGCTCGACCCGCCGTCCGAGCAAATGCTCGCGCATGGCGGCCAGTATTGCCTGGGTGCGGCCGCTGCCCAAATGGCGGATGGCCGCGGGAACCAGCCGCAGCTCGGCTAGGAGCGCCTTTGCTCTTAAGTCATCGAGGGCATCTCCTTGCAGGCCGTACACCTTCTTTGGCGCCCCAAATTGACAGTAGATGCCATCGACGTAGGCGATCAGCTCTTCGAGCTCGCCAATATCCATGTATTCATTCAACCATCCGCCAACTTCCGTTGCCAAGGTGAGCTTGCCGTCACTGAAGGCTCCCGCGCCGCCCCAACCGCTGACGGTGGCGCAAGGCTGACACTCGATGCATTTTCCCTTGACCTTCATTGGACAACTGCGCCTGTCGATGTCGAGACCTTTCTCGAGCATCAACACCCGCAGGTTGTTTCGCGACAGCTCCAAAGCCGCAAAAATCCCTGCAGGACCTGCGCCTACAATGATTACGTCATACAAAGCCTTCTCCTCCGTTGGCGGGCCGTTCGCCCGTCTCATGATTGGTGTGCAGCAATGCCCCCGACGAAGTCATTCCCTATTACCTGCTCTGAGTCCTTCATACAGGTGAGCGGCCCCCGGGCTTAAGCTTCCCGCAAGAAAGACAGACTAATCGAGCAGGCCTTAGGCCATCCCATCTATAATTTATTACGGCAGCCATATCTCAACCAACCTTGCGGGAGGGGGAACGGCCTTGGCAAACCTAGGAGAATTGATTGGGGAACTGGTCGCTTGGCTGCGGGGCCAAGTTGACCAAACGGGCACTAAGGGGTTGATCGTAGGGGTCAGCGGGGGACTGGACTCGGCGGTCGTTGCCGCCTTGATTAAACGGGCTATGCCCGACGGGTCCATGGGTTTGATCCTCCCCTGCCACAGCGCCCCCGAGGATGTCTTAGACGCCCGCCTGGTCTGTGAGACTCTTGACTTGACTTATGGGGAGCTAGATTTGACCCCGGCCCATCAGGCAATCCTCGAGCCAACCTTAAGGCTCCTGCCTGAGGAGGGGGAAAGGCGTTCAGCCGACGCCAACCTGAGGGCGAGGCTGAGGATGTGCGCCCTCTACACCGCGGCTAACGCTCTAGGGTACTTGGTGGTGGGCACCGACAACGCGGCGGAGTACTGGACGGGCTACTTCACCAAGTACGGAGACGGCGGCTGCGACCTTCTGCCCCTGGCCCAATTCACCAAGGAGGAGGTCCGGGGGCTCGCAGGCCTCTTAGGAGTCCCTGACCGCATCATCCACAAGACGCCCTCCGCGGGGTTGTGGCCGGGGCAGACCGATGAAGGGGAGCTGGGGGTTTCCTACGCCGACATCGACGGCTACCTGCAGGGGAGGACAATCCCGGAAGAGGCGGCCGCGAAGCTCTTGCGCCTGCATCGCCAGACAGAACACAAGCGGCGGACTCCGACGATTTTCCAGCGGCCCTGGGGCAAGCCTCCTCGCCTTGGCCTAGCTTGAAGGGGAATCACCAACGGGCAGAGTCTGACAATGCCTTCACCCTTCGACATGACTGGAAGGGACCTAGCTTGCCGCCAGGTCCCAAGAGGAGGCGCACTTGGTGATGCCCCGACCAACATGCTGCTTTGAATGAGGGGGCGCCAATGGCCATTGGCGCCAAGACTTCACTGATCGTGCCAGAGGCGGCCGCAGCCGCCGAGCGAAGGCAAGGCCCCGTCTTTCGCCTTACTTCATCGCGAACAGTCTGTCCTTAATCGATGACAAAGTCGATCTTCACATCGTATTCGGCGGCTAGTTGCTGCAAGTCGCGGAAAACCGCCTCCGACACGGCAAATCCTTTGCGCCGGACTGTCTCTAGTTCGCTTTCGATTTCTCCCGGCACATAGATCCGGTCGACTCCTTCTGCTTTGGGACAGTTCACCAGTTCATTGCGCATCTGATCCATCCGGTCTTTGAAGTCATCTACGGAGATGTAATGAGCGATGTCGACGGCCGCCATGACATGGCCCGTATTAGTCGCTTTCGTCGGGTTAAAGAGCCAGTTTAGGACCTCGCTCAGGATGCCCGCACCGGTCATGACGCTGCAGAGGACCTCCCCCATCACAGCCAGCCCATATCCCTTGTAGCCCAAGGGCAATAGGGCCCCTTCCGGAAGGTCATTGGGATCTTCACTCGCCCGGCCGTATTTATTGACTATCCAGTCCTTAGGTATTTTCTGACCTGTCTTGGCCGCGAGGCGCACCTTGCCGCCGGAGACAACGCTCATCGCCATGTCCAAGACCATCGGCTGGCCTTTCGTTGGCGCGGCAATGGCTAGGGGCTGATTGCCGATGGCCGCTACCCTTCCGCCCCATGGCGCCATGACTGGAGGCCCGTTGGACCAGGCGATGCCGATCATGTCCTGTCGGGCGGCCATCATGGCGTAATGTTATATACGGTTTAATAGTATAAAGCCTTAAGCGAAAATGAATAGGACTGTATAATAAGGTTA
>ERZ773359.1809-NODE-1809-length-28582-cov-12.606969_pt1 | contig 28582 bp, 24 predicted proteins | sample MGYA00374955_ERZ773359 | MGnify/ENA primary metagenome ERZ773359 (study PRJEB29098, sample SAMN04486028) | biogas fermenter metagenome | study: EMG produced TPA metagenomics assembly of the Biogas fermentation microbial communities from Germany - Plant 4 DNA1...
GTCTGCAAAACCTTTATTCCCCAGTTCGAATCTGGGTGGCGCCTCCATTTTATTTCGCCGGAGTGGCGGAACTGGCAGACGCACAGGACTTAAAATCCTGCGGTTTGAATAAAACCGTACCGGTTCGATTCCGGTCTCCGGCACCAGTATCAAGGGTTTGAGCGTTTTTGCTTGAACCTTTTTTTATGCTCTTTTTGGTTTTGACACCTCTCGTGTCACAAATTTGCTGTTTGCTAATGTTAGGATCTTTCGATATAATTGAAGAAGATTTCATTGATATTTGACCTTTATTACCTGGGATTGAAAGGCACAGATTCCGAGTTTGTATCCAAATTATTTGTATAACAGCTTGATAGGTTTTCAAAATATAAAAATTTATTATTGGCAGGAGTGATACCGTGGTTAAGGAAAACAAATTTTACGGTGCGTTAGAGGATATATTTGTTGGCGCTCAGATTGAGGGGGACAGTGGGTATGTAAACCTTCTTAAGATAAAAGAAAAGTATTATTCAAAAGTGTTGAAACAGTTCAAAAAAGAAGTTGACGAGTGTGAAATAATTACGGGACCCTTCAGGGAAGAATTCTTTGATAAACTATATTCCTTTTTTGAAAAATATTTCAGTGAAAGTGGCAGCGTATATTTCGTTAAAACCGCCAACTGGCAGCGGGTTTACGAAAGAGTATATACGGACAATAAAGATGTGGTTTTATTTTGGAAAACCCATATGCTTTATTATGTAAAAAGCGATATTCTGTTCCAGAGCATAGATGTAAGCATTAAAGATGAAGAAACGCAAACGGAGTATGATTTTTACTTTGATGTAGGTCAGTTGGAAGGCAAACAAAGTAACGAAAAAAGGCAAATTATCTATGAATACAGGGGAATAGAGGAAAGACAGTATAAAGACGAGAGAGGCAATGAGAAAGCCAGGTCAGTTTATGTGTTTGATGTTATGTATTCCAGCAGATCTACTAAAATTGACAGTATTGTAAAGTCTACAAACATTCCAAACACCATACTGCATAAAGCGTTCAGGGCTTTTGAAAAACAGACTGAAGTGGATTTTTTCATAAACAAAAATGCAAAGGCATTTTTGACAGAGCAGTTGGATTTGTATTTGCACCAAATGCTACTGAATGAGGAAAATGTATTCGATCAGAAAAGATTGGATCAAATAAAAGTTATTAAGGAATTCGCCCTTAAAATTATTGATTTTATATCGCAGTTTGAGGATGAGCTGGTAAGAGTTTGGAATAAGCCCAAGTTTGTGTTAAACAGTAACTATGTTATTACGATAGACAGGATTAAAGAAGAGACAGTTGAAAAAATTGAGCGTCACCCCAATTTGCAGGAACAGATAGATGAATGGAAAGAACTGGGGATAGTAGATGATGAGTTTGATTTTTCCGAACGTGAAGAGGAGAAATACAGGCATCTGCCAATTGATACTAAACATTTTAAGGATTTGGAGGTTGAGATATTAGATGCTTTTGATAATATTGATGAAGCTCTGGACGGAAGACTGATACGTTCGGAAAATTATCAGGCTTTAATCACTCTTCAGAATAAATTTAATAACAAAATCCAATGCATTTACATAGATCCTCCGTTCAACACAGGTAAGGATTTTGAGTACGTGGATAAATACCAGGATAGTTCATGGTTAACATTAATGAATGATAGATTAAGCTTTGTCAATAGTTTGTTAAGTGAAGACGGCAGTCTGTGGTTGCACCTGGATCACAATGCCAATATTTACGGTAAGGAATTAATAAAAGATAGTTTTGATGATATAACAGAAATTATATTCGATACAAATGCTACGAAAGACGAACAGGCAGATTTATTCGGCTATAAAAGTTTCGGTGATAACTTCCAAATGAAACATCAAACCATTTATTATGGCCGATATTCGAGAAATTATAAATTCAATAAACTATGGAGACCTAACAGGAACACAACAAAGCTGAATATAGGGTGGTTAGACCTAATAGCTGAGCCAACTGTGGAAAAGCCCCAAAAAATATCCGATTATACGTACTACATCGAAAAATGGGAAAATGGCCAACTGATTAAGGAATATATAGACATTAACGATGAAAAAATTTTCCCGGTTGGCGATTTGTGGAATGATATTTTTTCCTTTACTCAATCCGAAATGCGTGTAAGCGAAAGCTTTAGCTTTACATCCTCACAAAAACCGGAAAACCTGTTAAGAAGAATAATTCAATCCGCTACCGATGAGGGGGATATAGTACTAGATTTTTTCCTGGGGATTGGGACAACTACCGCTGTTGCTCACAAACTGGGGCGAAAATGGATTGGTATAGAGATGGGGGCTCATTTTGCCGAGTGGTACTATGACGATGCAAGCAAAAAACTTGGTGTCCTTGGCCGCATGAAATGGGTGTTGTTTAACGATCAAAATATTACATCTTTAAACAGACGTCCTCATCTTTCAAAAGACATCAACTGGCAGGGCGGAGGTTTCTTTAAGTATTATACACTGGAGCAGTATGAGGATACTTTGCGAAATATGAGATATAAGGATGATCAGATAAGCTTTTTTAACGACAGAGATCCCTTTGGTCAATATATCTTTTTTGCCGATAATAAGCTGGTTGACGTCTTGAAAATTGAAAATGATAATGTAGAGTTAAACTTTGATAAGCTGTATAAAGATATTGACTGGCCCGAGACTATTTCCAATTTGTTGGGCTTACCAATAAAGAAAATATATGAAAAAAGCTTTGTCCTGCAAGGAGATAATGAGGACATGGAGATAAATATTGATTTTGAGGATATGACAAACCAGGAAAAGCTGGATTTTATACAGTTAGTAAAGCCTTTGATATGGTGGGGTGAATAACAGATGCAGAAAACTTATATAGAAAGAGTTATAGAAGAAATTTCATATGAAAGTTTAGGGGAATGGTCCGTACCCAACCTTTCGGACTTCTCATACAATAAAACACTTTTCTGGTATCAGCAAAATGCAGTTAAAAATGCTGCAAAAGTCCTCTATAAATACTTTAATTCTGATAACGGGAAGCAAACTCTTTATTCTGACTGCATAAAACGTGGTATGCCGGAGGATGCGTTTAATGTCAGTAAGTATGCAAGACCAATAGATAAAAAACGGAACCTGGTAGACGAAAGATACTTGTTATTATCAGAATATTATGACCCCACCCAGACAGAAAGTGATGATTATATTGCAGGCAGCAATTTCTTTAATAGGATTGCTTTCTGGATGGCAACGGGTAGCGGAAAATCCCTTGTTTTGATAAAAATGATTGAGTATTTATACTATTTACAGTCAAAAGATTTAATTCCCAAGAAGGATATTATGCTTTTGCTGCCCAGAGATCATCTGATCACACAGTTTAAGAGGGAAATAAGTAATTACAACAGGGACAAAAACCTTCCTATAGAACTTGTAAGTTTAATTGACTATGAGGAAGATAAATACAGACAGTCGTTAATAAATACAATAAAGGTCTATTATTATAGAAGTGACTTAATAAGGGGTGAAAGAAAAACGATTGAACTTGACTTTAGGGATTATGACAACAATGGCGATTGGTATATATTTTTGGATGAGGCTCACAGAGGGGAAACAGGAACATCATTAATGCAGGATTATGTGAGCATACTTTCCAGGAATGGGTTCTTGTTTAATTTTTCGGCAACTTTTACGGATGCGATAGATTATGCCACAACATGTTATAACTTCAACCTGGAAAAGTTTATTGGAGCAGGATATGGTAAGAATATTTATCTGACCAGATCATATTTTAATTTTAGCAAAGACAGAGACGATTTTAGTGAATTGGAGAAGCAGAAGCAGGTTTTAAAATCTCTCATAACACTGGCCATGGTTAAAAAAGCGAAACAGGAAGGTGTTTATCACAATCCTCTTATGGTTACCTTGGTAAACTCTGTTAACACCGAGGATTCTGATTTACTCCTGTTTTTTGAAAAGTTGGAGGAAATAGCGGGCGGCCATGTTGATGAAGAGATATTCATCAGCGCTAAAAATGAGTTGATAAAGGACTACCAGTATAAATCATACGTGTTTGGAGATGAAAAACTTGATTTTGAACTAAGCTTGCTTGAAACTTTAGAACTTAAAGATATATTTGAAAACGTATTTAATGCCCGTAATCATGGTAAGATTGAAATTATGAAAGGTGAAAAAGGTAAAGAACTTGTTCTAAAGCTGGAAACAGCCGAAAAACCTTTTGCCTTGATAAAAATTGGGGATACGGATAAATTTCAGCATGAAAAGCTTGGTGATAGCTACTCTGTAATATCAGGATATGATGATCGAAGTTATTTCGAAAATATTAACCAGGATGACAATATAAATATCCTGATAGGAAGCAGAAGCTTTTATGAAGGATGGGACAGTAACAGACCTAATGTCATTAATTTTATAAATATGGGTAGCAAAAATGCAAAAAAGTATGTTTCACAGGCAATTGGAAGGGGAGTGAGGATAGAGCCGTACAGGGGCGAGAGAAAGAGATTGCCTTATGGAGATCCCAACAAGAATAAACTATTAGAAACATTGTTTATATTTGCCACGGATAAAAACGGTGTAAAGAACATATTGGAAACAATGGATGAACAAAAGCATACCGATGAACATGAAATCCTGTTGTTTGAGAAAAATGAAAAGTCCTTTGATCTTTTAATCCCTCAGTTTAAACAATCAGGGGATAGGGATGATATAGCGTATTTTAGCATATCACAAGAGAGTAAAGAGAAATTTCAGGATTACTTTAACTGTTTCGATAAAAATGTGCTTTTGCTAAAGACCGGCATGAGCGAAAAAAGTTATGACTTTTTAAAGAAAAAAATAGATGACGGAACTCTATTCCGGATTGATCCCCAGAAATTATATTACGATATGGATATGCTTCTGCAGAATATCACTGAGCATATCCAGATAAAAAACATAGTTGTTGGAAATATTAAGGAGTTGACAGATGAGATACTACATTTTAAGCATGTTAAAGTAGTAAACTTAAGTGAAGATGAAATAAAAGCAATAGAAGAAAAAATTAAAAAAGTCAAAAGTTTCAGGGAATTGGATAAAAAGCAATTAGCGACAGATTATGCTATGGGAAAGATTGGTGAAAAAGAATTCGTCAGCCTGATAACTGCCAGACCTAAAGAGTCTTTTGACAGCCTGAGAATTGTTAAACTGGCACAGCACTATTATTTACCCCTTGTGTATTCAACCGAAGAAAAAATAGAATATATTAAACACATAATAAAAGTGGACAGTGAAGTGAAATTTATAGAAAACCTGATTAAGTGCGTAGAAAATAAAGAATACGAATATGATTGGATGTTTTGTAAAATTGATGAAAGTATGGATAATATATATATCCCGTATTATAACAGGATAACCAATAAGTATAGCAGATTCTACCCTGATTTCATATTTTGGATAAACCGGGGTGATGATTATAAAATAGTGTTTGTAGATCCTAAAGGTACTTCATATACGGATTATCAAAATAAGGTGGACGAGTTTGAAAGAATATTCACCGATAATGGTGTCCCAAACGAATACTCATATAAAAATTTCAGAATAACATTTGATTTAAAGCTGATTACCGATAACAAAAATGCTGTTGCCGGTAATAAATATGAAAACTATTGGCTGGATAGTGAAGATTTTAGCTTCCTGGAAGTATGATACCTCGATTAAGGGTGGACAAAATTAAATGGTCCGCCCTTTTTGATGAAATTAATGCACGGTGATACGTCATGGTATCAGCTGATCGATCACATCGTAGGTTAGAGGGCCTACGATACCATCCGGTACAAGACCGTTGTCCCTTTGAAGGTTCATGACCGCCTGCCGGGTCAATGGGCCAAACAGGCCATCTATAGTGAAACTATAGTAATCCAAACTGGCCAGTATGTTTTGCAAAACAGCAACGTCATCACCCCAGTTGCCGATTCGCAGGATTCTTCTGGCGCATACCATAAGTATCAATCCTTTCAACCACAGTAATATCATAATTTTCTACATATGCTATTATATGTTGTGCGAGGGTGGTATGTTCCAGGAATCCAGCGGCCTTTACCGGGGTTATTTTTTATATTTATCAATAAAAGAAAATAAACGCTTTTTATAATTTTGGATTTTAGACCAGGCTTCCTTTTTACCGGAGCTTATAAAAAAGAAAAGACCGCTGCCCACAGCTAATATAATCAACAACCATATGGTTCCTTTTATGGAAGCATTGTTTTCGTCTTTCATGGAAGATGTTATTTCCCGCTGTTTTGTGTCTTCATCCTTTTCCACATCTCCGTCCTCCTCTTCTTTTACATGTTGAAAGAATGAATCGGTTATAACTTCAGCGAAGAACGAAGCTGATTTTAATGCCCTTTCTTTCATATGGGTGTATGTACCAAATTCCAGCAGAAGGGAGCGGGGGTGGAGATCCTGATTATAGCTGCCTTTTCCTATAAAAATATCTTTAATAAGTCCGGGATAATGTTTATCTGCAGCTGCTTTTAGTCTGTATGCAAAATCTTTATTGGTGTGGTAGTTTTGATTGCTTTTTCCAACTACAATACGGATCATAGTAATTTCCTGACCTTCCAACGCGGTTATGTACTCCTCCTTTGGGACAGCGTCCCGATGAATATCGAATAGAATAGCAGGATTATTTTCTTTTATTATGTTAACTGCCGTTTGCCTTGAACGCCTGTATGCCCCCGCATCATGAGGATCATGAAATGTGGTGTCAACGATTGCTTTAAGACTGTTTTTTTCCAACTCTTTGCCCAGGGTTTTAGCCACATCAAGTATACCGCCATTTCCTTCTATGCTTGCTTTCCCATCTGAAGGCACATATGATTCATTATTATGAGTACAGTAGATTCCGATAACATTGTTCTCCTGCAGTGATGCTGCCGGTTTAATGTTATCCGAAACAGTTGATGTAATCTCTGGAAGGGATATATCCTCTACATATTCAGCCTTGGCAGTTTTATTCAAGGAATTAATTTCTACAATACTATACTTTTTATTGTCATGGCTTATATATTCATCCGATACATGTACATCTTTACCAATTCTGAATAGCACCGTTCCGTCCTTAAGATATATAGTAAAATAATCCGGCTTTTCCTGATGCCGGGGAGCCGCTTTAGCAGGGAAGAACTGTATAAATGTTATATAAAAGACTAATAACAAAACTGTAAAGCCTGTTTTGGACAATTTTATCACCCCATTCTAGTTTTTCCACCAGCTTATGAACCATATACTAAAATAAATTAAGGAAATAATATATCATGCATAGAGATGTTAAGGTGTCAGGTATAATGGACGGAACCGTTTCAAACGATACAAAATTGCATTTAAAAATAAGAGAATTACGAGTATATGGGAAAAGAATTGAGTATGGTTGAGGAATGAAAGAAGAGCGCGTAACGATCTACCTTGCACCAAGATAGATAACTTAGTATCCAGCCGTGATCTTTCGACCACGACTGAACAGTTCATTACCTATCATGATGGGTCGTTCGACTATACAGGATACCTGTACGACCCTATGCAACCTTTCGGCTGCATAGAATCGTTAGTCAACTAAGCAGTTCACCTGCGGCACCCTGTATAATCTTAGCTCGACTCTGCACAACAGGTTGGAATCCTATTGCAATCATATATCTCTTAACAATATACGACTGCAATAAAACTTTTCCCCACCATGCAGAATCTTCCCGCCGACTGCATACAAGCCTGAACAGACCTGTATGCAATCTTTGGCCGACCCATATACACCCCCTAGTGAGCATATATGAGTCTTGGCTCAACCGTTACGCGCCCTTTCGCTAATTATATTAACCATCTTATTATAATTTTATTCTGGTAATTAAAGTTTATTTATTAGATGTTAGAAATCCCACCGTTTCCATATTATTATCAGTGTTTTTTGTATACATCTTCATATAATATAAACAAAAAGCAAAGGAGCATTGACTGAATATGGATGCAGGGACGGGAACCTTCAACGCGGAAGAATATATTACAAAGCTTCCCATGCGGCGCTGGAATAGCAAGACAAGCAGCTGGGAAACCGAATATGCCGACTATCTGGAAGTAAAATGGCGCATGGTATGGTTTCGTAACGAGAATAGGGAGAATACAAAGACTTCCATACGGGATAAGATTATAGATCCACAGAGCAGATTTGCTTACTATGAACTTGAAGTGGTGGACAGCAAGGGAAATGTAGAGGTAGGGGTGGGCTCTGAGACCGGTGATGATTTTGAGGATTATATCGAAAAAGCATACACAAAAGCCTACGGCAGAGCATTGGCTGCTTTGGGTTATGGAACACAATTTGCTCCCGAGCTAGAGGAAGGTAATAATATTGTAGACAGCCCAATTGAGGGACAAAAGAGGGATACAAAAAACTTAACCCAGGAAAACCAGATTACCGATGCCCAGCGGAGAGCGATATATGCCATATATAATGCTTTGGGGTACTCAGAGACACAAATGAAAGAAATAATGCAGACACGATACAACAAAAGTGACAGTAAGCTGCTCACCAAGCAGGAGGCCTCTGATTTTATCGATTATCTCAACAATATAAAAGACAAGAAGTTAACTCATTAGATATAGCACTGCAGTTATATTCTTGACTCCACCCCTGTCCATAATATAAAATAGGTCTATACTAAGACACAGGGGTGGATAAATATGGCACAGATTTTACCTTTCAAAGGATTGCGGTACAATGAGGCAAAGGTTGGCGAACTATCAAAGGTTATGACACCACCATATGATATCATTTCACCGGCCGAGCAGGAAGAGTATTACAGGATGAGTGATTACAACATTATCCGTTTGGAATTGGGCAAGGAAGAACCCGAGGATAATGAGCACAATAACAAATATACACGGGCTGCTATGTATCTGAGTGATTGGATTGAGCAACAAGTCATAATAAGAGAACCCGAACCCTCATTATATGTGTATCAGCAGCTGTTTAAACTTTCCGATGGAACCGAATACACAAGGACAGGCTTTATCGGTCTGGTGAGACTGGAAGAGTTTTCTAAAGGTGTTATACTGCCTCATGAAAACACTCTTTCAAAGCCTAAAGCTGACAGGCTTCAGCTTATGCGTGCATGTAGTGCTAACTTCAGCCAGATATTTGGCCTTTATGATGATCCTGAAAAGACTGTTCCTATGCTTCTTTGTCAATACATATCTGAAAATTCACCTGTTCTGCAGGTTGAGGCAATTGAGGGAATTATCGAAAAGCTTTGGGTTATATCCGATCAGGAGATAATAGCCAGAATTCAGGAAAGTATGTTGGAAAAGAAGCTTTATATTGCTGATGGGCACCATCGTTATGAGACAGCACTAACGTATAGAAATGAACTAATACAGAAAAACCCTGATCATACCGGAAATGAACTGTATAACTTTGTAATGATGATGATGGTAGAAATGGAAGATCCAGGTCTGATTATCCTGCCTACACACCGTATTATATGCGGTATAGAAAACATGGAAACGCAGGGGTTTCTAGAGAAGGCGGCTGTTTCCTTCTCCATAAAGGAATATAAATTCTCAGCCGGGGGACAAAAAGAACGGGCAATTGAGATAGACGCTGCTCTTAAGCAGAGTGCGCCTCACAGCTTTATATATTATGACGGTAATCGTTCAACCTATTATCTATTGACCTTAAAAGATTTGAATCAAATGAAGGAAAGGCTTCCCCAGCATGATGAATCCTACAGAACTCTGGATGTGTCCATTCTTCACACATTGCTCATAGAGCCTGTTCTAGGGATTGGCAAAGAACAGCTTGCAAATCAGGAGTTTATTAAATATACCCATGATATAGAAGAAGGGATGTTGCTGGTAGAAGATGGTGATTGCCAGATGGCCTTATTTATGAACCCTACATCAATAAAACAGGTTAAAGAAATATCCTTAGCCGGTGAGAAGATGCCTCAAAAGTCTACATATTTTTATCCTAAACTTTTGACCGGCCTGGTGTTTAACAAAATTGACTGATATCAAACCTTTTATAATTGTATAATCTAACGATTCAAACAGCAGGATACACATGTATTCCTGCTGTTTTTGTTTTACGTGCTGAATATTTAACCTTCTTTTGTATATTCTATATTTAAGAATACCTGGAGGTTATTTTTATGGGATATACAAAAAACCCGAAGAACATTAAAGCAATGGAAAAGAATAGAACACCACAGCTTAAAAGTGAAGAAAAAGTAGATCTGACTCTTGACAAAAGTGTCAGCAAGAATCTGGACAAGTTTAAAGCATTCCTGGAAGAAAGCAGTGATGCCGTTTTTCGAGAGTTTAAGCTGGGTATGCAAGGTATACCCTGCGCTCTGGTGTACATAGACGGATTGGTAGATAAAATGCTTATTCACGAGCAGATCCTAAAACCTATGATGTACCAGATAGCGATTTTGGAAAACACTGTTCAAAGGCCAATTGAACCTGACAAGGCTTTTGATTATGTTAAAATGCATGCCTTAGCAGTAGGAGAAATTAAGGAGGCCGAAACACTGGACGAGGCGTTTTTGTTTATAATGTCCGGCGAAGTTGGAATAATAATCGAGGGCTTTGACAAAATTTTAATTGCAAGCGCCCGTGGTTGGCCGCAGCGGGGCATACAGGAGCCCCCGTCAGAAATTGTTATTCGTGGTCCAAGGGAAGGATTTACCGAAACGCTACGGTCAAATACCGCTTTACTCAGACGAAAGATACGGGATCCAAATTTTGTGATTAAGACTATCCGGATAGGACGCCGGGGAAAGACCGATGTGGCTTATGCATACATAAAAGGAATAGCGAATCAGGGACTGGTAGAAGAGGTGGAGCGCAGGTTAAACCAAATAGATGTGGATATTTTTCTGGACAGCAGTCAGATAGAACACCATATTCAGGATAGTTATCTGACAATTTTTCCACAGATCGAGGTCAGCGAACGTCCTGACAGGACCGCGGCAAGTCTCGCTGAAGGGCGTGTAGCCATATTGATGGATAACAGTCCGTATGCCCTAATTGTGCCGGCCACATTTTATCAGTTTTTTCAAAGCTCTGAAGACTACTATGAACGTTGGCCATTATCTTCGGTTATCCGAATTCTGCGTTGGGTAGGGGCATTACTGGCATCATTAACCCCAGGGCTGTATGTTGCTATTGTATCCTTTCATCCCGGCTTTATTCCAACCAGCCTGGCAATTTCTATTGCAGCAACCCGTGCCACCGTGCCGTTTCCCGCTTTTCTGGAAGCTTTACTTATGGAGCTGACTTTTGAGCTTCTCAGGGAAGCAGGGGCCAGGCTGCCCAGAGCCATTGGTCAAACCATAGGGATAGTGGGTGGACTGATTATCGGAGATGCAGCTGTTAGAGCAGGGATTACCAGCCCAATTATGGTTATAGTTGTGGCCATAACAGCAATAGCCTCATTTATTATTCCCTCATATAATGCTGCTTTAGGTATAAGGCTGATGCGGTTTCCATTTATTATTATAGCAGCTGTTTTTGGTATCTACGGTGTCATCCTGGGATTCATCATTATAAATGTACATATGGTGACAATGAAAAGCTATGGTGTTAGCTTCATGAGTCCCCAGGCGCCTATCAGATATCAGGACTGGAAGGACTTTCTTATACGTCTTCCCAGCCAAATGGCCATGCGTAGGCCCACCAGTACATATCCGGTAGATATAGATCGCAGGGATCAAGATCCTGTCAAGGAGGATACACAATGAAAGAAAGAACTGACAGGTTGAGTAATTTGCAAATATCCTTTATTATATCATCTACAGTTATCGGAGTAACGGTATTGGTTCTACCCCGTACTGCTACCGAGTTGGCAAAATCCGGTGGCTTTATTGCAACATTTGTCACCGGGTTATTAATGGCATTTATACTGATGATAATAGCTCTTCTGGCGAGAAGATTTCCTAATAGTACCATAATAGAATACAGCAGAGAGATTATAGGTTTTGTACCGGCTAAAATTTTAGGTATAGTTTTCTTTATTTATTTTATTACAATAGGTTCTGCAATATTGAGAATTTTCTGTGATGCTGTTAAAGTACTGCTGTTGGAACAAACCCCCTTGGAAATACTGATAATCACTTTTCTGTTCGTAGTTGTGTATCTGTGTCTCAATGGTATCAGCTCTATTGCTAAAATATGTGAGCTTTTTGAACCTCTGGTAATCGGAACGATGCTTTTGGTTATTATATTATCCTTCAGGAATTTTAATAGTGAAGAACTGCTTCCGGCGTTTAAACAAGATGTGTTCGAATGGATATCCGCAATACCATCCCTTACTATATCCTATCTTGGCATTGAAATACTCCTCTTTGCTGTACCTTTTGTTCAGAATCCTGATAAAATTCTAGGATACGGTCTTCTGGGCATACTGCCTTCTATTATAATTTACACATTACTTGTTGCAGTCACACTTGGATCTGTTGGTGTAGAGCCGGTTGTTCAGTCACTCTATCCCGTTATTCAGCTGGCAAGATATATTCGTTTTCCCGGTGGCTTTGCAGAAAGATTCGATATATTTTTTATGGTATTCTGGATTTTAGGAGCTTATACAACCTTATCATCGTATACTTATATGGCTTCGGTATCGTTAAGCAGGATATTGGGGTTAAGGAATTTTAAACCTTTAAGTATATTAGTTATTCCATTTTTATATATACTATCTTTGATGCCGCAGAATATAAAGGAAATCGGAACCTTTTCACAATATGCAAGTTATCTGGGCTTAGCCGTGCTGGCTGTATTGGTCATTCTCTACATATTGGCTGTTATCTTTAAAAAAGGGGAGGTGAAAAAATGAGAGCTGTTAAACGCTTTATGATGGTTGTTTTAATAATGGGGATTATGCTGACTCAAATTGGATGTTGGGACAGAATTGATATAGAAAATAATGCATTTATATTGGGACTTGGCCTGGATTTACCGGAAAAAGCAGATCAAAATGATGATATGGTGATGGTGACATATCAAATTGCCTTACCGGCAGCTATGTTAGGGCAGGCAGGGCAAGGCGATGGAGGAGGCGGCGGAGGAGGCAGCTCATCTACATTAAATATTAGTATAGAGGCTAAAAATTTAGCAACTGCAGAGCAGACGCTAATGGCAACTCTTAACCAGGTCCCGAATTATGCACATCTTCAATTGGTAGTTTTTGGTGAGGGGTTGGCAAAAAAGGGTATAGGGAAATATATTGACTTTTTCTTTAGAGATCCCAGAGTAAGATCGCGTACTAAGGTAGGGGTCTGCCAGGGCAAGGCTGGAGATATTTTTAAGGTTCAACCAAAAACAGTCCAAAGCACCTCTCAGTATATCAGTGATTTGTTAGATGAAAATGAAAAACGTAGTTTAATGATACTTATGCCTCTTGATTTCGGTGAAATGCAGAAACATTTAATGCGTAAACTTGATGTATGTCTGCCAAAGCTCACCGTAAAAAAAGATACACTGACCCTTGAAGGGGCAGGTGTTTTTAACGGTGACAAATTAACAGCATGGTTTACAGGTTCCGAGGTTGTGAGTCTTAAATGGCTGCACGGAGAGCCGGCCAAAGGGGCTATAGAGATTTATGATGAAAAGCTTAAAGCCGGGAATATTGTATTTAAAATTATTAACAACAGTATATCAATTAGGCCTGTACTAAAGGATAACGGGTTTGTTTTTAAAGTAAAAATAGAGGTTGAAGGCGATATATCCGAAATTCAATACGAAGGATCTGATACATATAATGCTGAATTTATCCGGGAGGTTGAGAATCATGTAAAGAAAAAAATTATTCAGTTAAACAATGATATATTCAATAAATTAGTAAATGAATATGAAACTGACTGTATTGAATTTGGACGCAGAGTACAGAATTATTATCCGGATTTTTGGGAAAAAAATAAGGATAACTGGAAAGAGTATTTTGTTAACTCTGCTCTTGATTTGGATGTAGACGTGAGGATAAGGAGGGTGGGGGTAATAAAATGAAACAGATAATCTGCGGCATAATTAAATAAACCATCCAAAGATAAAAGTGATTACACCCAATGCAAGGTATATAAGACTGCCGTACTTTGCAATTTTACGTTCGACAGGAAACCTACCGCCTTCTTCCGAACGGTAGACGATGTAAAGCAGCAGACTGCATAAAACCAATAAAAACGAAAAATAGGGCGATATTAATACCCGTGAGATCATTAAAAAATCTATTTTCATATCAGATTACCTTTCCGTAGCATGTCATTACTATTAATATATCCACAAATAATCAAAAATATCGTATTAGTTATGCTTTTATCACAATAAAAACAATTAGCCTCGATTAAAAATTAACCGAGGCCAATAATTAATACGATTTCAATTATTCTGTTTTATACAAAAACATTAACGCTTTGTCCGCACCACTTTTCCCTGAGCTTCGGCTTTTCGATCTTGCCGGTGGGATTGCGGGGGATTTTATCGAAAAACACTTTTCGCGGACGTTTATATCTTGGTAATACCCGGCAGAATTCTATAACATCGGCTTCGGATAGCTTTCTGCCCGGTTTTAATTCCACTATAGCTGCGGGAATTTCACCCAGGCGTTTATCAGGTACGCCTATTACTGCAGCGTCTTTTATATCATCATGAGACTGGAGATGATTCTCGATTTCCACCGGGAATATATTTTCGCCACCGCATATGACAATATCCTTTTTACGATCAACCAGATATATAAAACCATCCTCATCCTGACGTGCCATATCACCGGTGAACAACCAACCATTTTTTAATACTTTACTGGTGGCTTCAGGGTTGTTATAATAACCCTTCATTACTCCTGGGCCTTTTACTATCAGCTCTCCAACTTCTCCCCGGGGAACCGGTCTGCCATTCTTATCCACAATCATTGCCTGCCAGTTAAAGCCGGGAAGGCCGATAGCACCGACTTTATCTATGTTTTCAATGCCGAGGTGTACACATCCCGGACCTGTGGATTCGCTCAATCCGTAATTTGTGTCGTATTTCTGGTTTGGAAAATATTTTTTCCATCTGCGGATTAAACTTGGCGGAACGGGCTGGGCGCCTATATGCATAAGCCTCCATTGATCCAGTTTATAATCATTTAAATCAATTTCTCCGCTTTCTATTGCATCAAGTATGTCCTGAGCCCACGGTACCAGCAGCCAAACTATAGTTACCTGTTCTTCCGAAACTGCTTCAAGGATCCATTGAGGTTTAACACCCTTTAGTATCACAGCTTTCGAACCAACTATCAGACTTCCAAACCAGTGCATTTTGGCCCCGGTATGATACAGGGGAGGAATGCACAGAAAATTATCCTCATGGGTTTGAAGATGATGATGGCTTTCTGTTATGCATGCAGATACCAGATTCCCATGGGTAAGAACTATAGGTTTTGGCACGCCGGTCGTACCTGAAGTAAAGTAAAGTGCCGCTTCATCTTCGTCTTTTATGGGGATATCAGGTGTGTCGGCAGGAAATTCGCTCAAAATACCGCTGTAAATGAGATTATTCATCTCATTATTCCTGCTGTTACCTACATAAACAAATTCTTTAATAAAACTGATTTCTTCCCGTATGGATTTAATTCTTTCAATAAACTCAGGTCCATAAATTAGTACTTTTGCCTGTGCAACCTCCATACATTTACTGATCTCATTTGCTGTAAACCTGAAATTAAGAGGAACTGCCCAGGCACCCGTTTTTAAAATCCCAAAATACAAAGGAAGCCATTCAAGACAATTCATCAACAGCAATCCAACTTTATCACCTGGCTTTACTCCACAGGATATAAGAAAGTTGGCAAACTTATTTGCGTTATCATCAAATTCCTTCCAGGTGATCTCACGACGGATACCTGCTGCGGGTTCACGCTCTATTAAACTGACTTCATCGGGATAGATTTGGGCATTAAGGGAAAGCATATCAGTGATGGGCATAAAAAAACCTCCATTCTTCCATCCTACTTATATTGTTGAGTTGCAGATCACTCAACTATATGCAGAAAAGATACGCTTACCATGGTACCTTTCTTCAAATAATGTATAATGCTTCAATTATTATATATCTATTTTAAGTATTTGTTATATTTATGTCAAGGGATAAATGACTGCTATTATCCCTTATTCTGCTGTATTTATCAAAGTAATGAATACATATATGAATTATAAATTTGCAGAATACTATTCCAATCACTTAAGTTCAAGGCTAGAAATAAGTAAAACTCGCTTCAGGCCTCCACCAAAACTCGCTTACGCTCAGACATTGGTTCCGGCTGTCTTCCGCTTCGTTAACAGGTTCTAAGCCTTTTCACTAGGTGATTCCCATAGTATTCTGCAATATCATCAGGCTTTAAAGGGTTTGAATAATCTTAGCTGAAAATATATAGAAAACATCATCTAAAATATGCTAAAATAGTTAAGTATAACCGATGTTGTTACAAAATTTTGTATTGAGCGGTATTAGCATATGGAAGAGGTGAAAGTATATGGATAGACTGGAACGTATATTTGAGCTGCAGGCCAAGTTTGATCAGGCCTTGATTGAAAAACGAAATCTTAAGCATATAAAACCGGAAGAATGGATACAAAAAGAGGTATTGGCAATTATATCAGAGTTGGGAGAGCTGCTTGATGAAACAAATTTTAAATGGTGGAAGAATCCTAAGGAAATCAACCAGGCCGCTCTCAGAGAAGAGCTGGTGGACATACTGCATTTTTTTATCAGTATGTGCATTAAAGCCGGTATGACGGCTGAGGATTTATACCAGGGTTATTTGGCAAAGAACAAAGAGAACTTTGATCGCCAGCAAGGCAAATCAAACAGAGTTGGATATGAATGGGAGGCTTAAACGGCCTCCCATTTTATATTTTATTATTTAATATTGTATATCTTTATAAGATTTTGTTTTGTTATCCTGCACGATATGCCACGGTTATTCATAGAATGGTATTACCGGCAAGGAGGCGATCTTATGGATAGTAAGATAGTACTGACGTTTATTGGCGGTGATACAAGACAACATGTGGCTATGGATATGGCAGTGAAAAATGGATATAGGGTTAAAGCCATGGGATTCGAAAGCTTAAAAAATACAGATATAGAATTGTACAAGGATTTGGCTCAGGATATTTTTGACTGTCATGTCTTGATCTTGCCTATTCCTTATAAAAATAAGTATGGATATATAAATATTGTATCATCTCCTCAATCTGTCGTGCTGGATAAAATCATGAAACATATTCAGCCGGGTACATTGATTATCTTGGGAAAGGAAGATGAGGATTTCAGACAGCAGGTTAAGGCAGCAGGTATTCCTTATTTTGATATTCTAAAGGAGGAATCTTTTTCCGTACTCAACGCTATTCCCACAGCAGAAGGTGCCATACAAAGAGCTATGGAAAAAACGGATATAACTTTACATGGTGCTAATGTACTGGTGCTGGGATATGGCAGAATTGGAAAATCACTATCAAGAATGCTTAAAGGCATCGGGGCAAAAGTGACGGTTGAGGCCCGGAAACAGGAAGATTTGGCCTGGATATACGATAATGGCTATAACGGAGTCCATCTGGACCAACTGGATGAAGTTTTATCAACACAACAGATCATATTCAATACAATTCCTCATCTTGTACTTACACGGGAAAGACTGTTAAAGGTAGATAAAGATGCTGTAATAATTGATCTCGCATCTGCTCCGGGAGGAGTTGATTATATAGCTGCACAGGAATTAGGAATAAAGGCCTATTTGGAGCTAAGTCTTCCCGGTATTGTAGCACCCAAAACCGCTGGAAAAATTGTATATCAGGTTATAAACAATCTGGTTGAAAAAGCAAGAAATTGTGGTATTATAAGGAGGTGAAAATATGAAATTAAAGGGTGTGCGAATAGGATTTTGTGTCACAGGATCATTTTGTACATTTGACAAGGTGTTGGAGCAGCTGAAAAGAATTATCGATGAGGGGGCGGAAGTACAACCTATATTTTCATATTCCGTTGCTTCTACTGATACCCGTTATACCACAGCTGCTGACTTCAGACGAAAGGTTGAACAAATTACCGGGAAAAAGGTAATTGACAATATAGTTGGTGCAGAACCTATCGGTCCTCAGAAACAGTTCGACATTGTGGTCATTGCTCCCTGTACGGGGAATTCCCTGGCCAAGCTGGCTAATGGAATAACCGATACTCCTGTTCTTATGGCAGCAAAAGCACATCTGCGCAATCAAAGGCCGGTAGTGATTGCTGTATCTACTAATGATGCCCTTGGGAACAATGCCAAAAATTTAGGTCAACTAATAAACGTAAAAAATATTTATTTGGTTCCATTCTATCAGGATGACCCAGTAGCAAAAACCAACTCCATGGTTGCTGATATGGACCGGATTATTGATACCGTTTTATTAGCCCTGGAGGGGAAGCAGATACAGCCGGTCGTTATTGAAAAAAGTATTCAGGGTAGAATATAATACACTTAGGATATGGAGGAGTATTTATGAAGATTGTGATTCAGAAATTTGGAGGAACATCATTAGCAACTCCTGAAGTACGCGCAAAAGCTGCACAAAAAATTATCAATGCGAAAAAAAGCGGCTACAGTCCGGTTGTTGTAGTATCTGCCATGGGAAGAAACGGAGCCCCGTATGCCACCGATACATTGATCTCCCTGGCAAAGGATATTTGTCCCGAGACGTATCCCAGAGAAGTTGATCTGCTGATGTCTTGCGGGGAAATAATATCCTGCGTTATCATGGTATGTACTTTAAAATCCAAAGGATACGATGCCATAGCTTTAACCGGGGGTCAGGCCGGGATTATTACGGATAATCATTTTGGAAATGCTGCTATTTTGAGAGTTGAGCCAAATAGAATTTTAAAATATATAGAATCGGGCAAGATCCCGGTAGTGGCAGGGTTTCAGGGTATTACTGAGGACGGGGACATCACAACTTTAGGACGGGGAGGAAGCGATACTACCGCTACCGCCCTTGGGCGGGCCCTGTCTGCTTCATTTGTGGAGATATACACCGATGTGGATGGTATTATGACCGCTGATCCAAGATTGGTGCCCAATGCCAGCGTTTTGCAGCATGTGAGTTATACCGAAGTATTCCAGATGGCTGATCAGGGGGCAAAAGTAATCCATCCAAAAGCTGTAGAGATAGCTATGAGTTCCAACATCCCGATTGTGATTAAGAATACAAACGGAAATAGTCCGGGAACCATCATATCTTCATATTATGAGAAGGATTATACCCAGACGAAAACCGAGAGTCCAGAATGGGTAGTGACAGGTATAACTCATGTACTGGACAGAACACAGATTACAATCGAGGGGCTGAATCAGGACAAAGAGAATCAGATATTAAGCAAATTAGCTTATAATGATATCAGTATAGATCTTATTAATATATTCCCTCAGGAAATGGTATTTACAATAAGCGGAAAGGATGCTGAAAAGGCAAAAACAATTCTTGAAGAAAGTAAACTTAAGTACTCTATGATAAATAACTGCAGCAAAATATCAGCCGTTGGGAACAGAATGAGAGGAGTACCCGGGGTCATGTCAAGAATAATTAAAGCTCTCACAAAAGAGGGGATTGAGGTGCTTCAAACTGCCGATTCCCATACCACAATATCGTGCCTTATAAAGGGGGAGGATACGGTAAAAGCTGTCATGGCCCTGCATGAAGAATTTGAACTTTATAAACGATGAAAACATGTTAATTTATTGATGCGTTTGGGAATAATATAGATATCATGCTCAAAAGATACTGTAATCACGCTAGCATCAGGAGGACGGTATGATAAACGAAGTTCGACAACCACAACAGCAGCCGGCTGCTGGTAAGGAAATTGTCAATATTAAGGAGATGGGGGTACCTTCAATACCTGTAGCGCCTGAAAACGGTATCCATTGTTTGACGATAATCGGTCAAATAGAAGGACACATGGTATTGCCTCCACATAACAAAACTACAAAGTATGAACATGTTATTCCCCAGCTTGTGGCAATTGAAGAAAGCAAGGAAATACAAGGACTGCTGCTGATACTGAACACGGTAGGCGGGGATGTGGAAGCAGGACTGGCTATAGCAGAGATGATCAGCACTATGTCAAAGCCCACTGTGTCCCTTGTGCTTGGCGGCGGACACAGCATTGGTGTGCCTTTGGCTGTTAGTGCTGATTATTCTTTTATAGCTGCCAGTGCAACCATGACCATTCATCCCATAAGGATGACAGGATTGGTTGTAGGTATACCCCAGACCTTCGAATATTTAAGCAGAATGCAGGACAGGGTAATTGATTTTATTGTACAGCACTCAAATATATCCAAAGAAAAGTTAAATGAACTGCTTAACAACACCGGCGGTCTATCAAGTGATGTTGGTTCGGTTTTAATCGGAGAAGAAGCTGTAAAGTATGGTATTATTGATTACGTTGGCGGAGTTAAGGAAGCCCTGGCTAAGCTAAGATCGTTAATTCAAAAGAACGAAGGGCAGGGGTTGAATTGATTCTTTATACGATTGTACAACCCGACTATGTTTATAACCATAGCAGAACCCAGGAGTTTAACGAAGTTATCCAGCGCCCTGAAATAATAGAGACAGAGAATATAAAACTTGAAGTCGTACCCCTTGGGCAAGGTCTGTACAGAATAAACAGGATAATAAGCACAAATCCCTCTGATTATTTAAAACCCCAGCTTCAGCCAGGAAGCGAAATAAAGATTTATTAGTCCGGGCGAGGAGAGCCCGGACTTTTTGTTAGCCTGAAATGAAAAACCAATTAATAAAAGCGTAAAAGCAAATACATGGTCAAATACGACAAACACTTTTATAGATGCACCATACAATCAATCAGGCAGGTATACAAACGACAGAAGTCTCAAAAAACATATATAGCGTTCCTTTTTGATTAGTGATATAATGTTTACGTTCATATTCGTAAGGAGGCGATATTTTGCGTATTATTGAGGCCATAATTCTGGGAATAATACAGGGGCTGACCGAATTTTTGCCAATAAGCAGTTCCGGCCACCTTGTAATATTCCAGCAGTTTTTTAATATCCAGGAAGCTGATGTTGCTTTTGATGTTATGCTTCATCTTGGTACTCTTATTGCGGTGTTAATCTATTATCGTAAAGACGTTCTGGAACTTATCAGTGAGTTCATTTTGCTGATAGGCAGCTGGATAAGAGGCGAAAGACCAAAACTTCTGGAACCGGACAGACCTTATAGAATACTTATGATTATGGTAATATTGGCTACTATTCCGACCGCACTTATAGGTTTATTGTTCAAAGACATATTTGTAAAATTGTTCAACCATATGAATGTAGTTGGATATGCTTTAATTGTGACCGGTATTCTTCTTTGGATATCAAACAGATTTGTTGGTAATAGAAAAAAAGCCGAAAACATGACGATATTGGATGCCTTAACGGTTGGTATTGTACAGAGTGTGGCTATGATTCCCGGGATTTCCCGGTCGGGTTCCACAATTTTTGCCGGGCTTTTCAGGGGCTTTACACCTGAATTTGCTGCGCGTTTTTCCTTTTTGCTATCCATTCCCGCAATATTAGGCGCGGTTGTTCTGGAAGGCAAGGATGTGCTTTCCTCTGCATCCACGTTCCATGATTTTTTATCAGTAGCGTCAGGTTTTCTTGCAGCGGCGATTTCCGGCTATATCGCTATTCGGATTCTTATTACACTGCTGAACAGGAAGAAGTTTAACTACTTTGCCTATTATTGCTGGGGCGTTGGAGCTTTTATAGTTATATATACGATGTTTGCTGCATGATATTCTATGAGAATGCTGCCAATTCAGTGTCTCTTATAAGTAAGCCGACAGAAGGAATTTAAAGGACAGTGTAGAATATCAATACAAGGGTGATTAAAAAATGGCTGGGAAAAAGTCTAAAAAAAAGACAAAAAGAGATGATTTAATTAAAAAAAGGATATATTATGAAACTGTCGGCGTTTTACTTATTGGTATAGGGCTTTTCGAAATTATAAGTATATATACTTCATCAGCCGGTATTGTAGGAAAGTATCTGAAGGGCATAATTATGGGGCTTTTTGGCTTGCTTGGCTACATAATCCCTCTGTTGTTTATTATCGCGGGCGGCCTTACCATTGTTGCCTATCATAAAAAGGTAAACAAATTCAAGCTTTTGCTTGTTATTTTTACTGTACTATTTGCAATGGCGGGTTTGCATCTTTTTTATTTTAGCCATTTTGATTCGTCGGAAATGCAGAATTTTATATATTCATCATACGATAAAGGACAGGAGGCCAAAGGTGCGGGAGCTTTGGTTGCGCCCCTTGTCTTCGCATTGTACAAACTTTTTGGTATAGCAGGCGGGTACATATTCGTCAGTGTGTTTATAATAGTCAGTCTGCTTCTGTTAACCAATCTTTCATTGAAGCAGATAAGTGAAAATATATATGACACTATAAAACCCAAATTTGAAAAACAGGCTGCGAAAGCGAATAAACGTTTTAATGGTGAGATAATTCCTGTTAATGAATTTACCAAACAACCGGCAGATGAAATTCAGACTTTGGATGAGGTTTTCCAGCAAAAAGAAGAGGAAATCCATGAAGAAAAGCCGGTCAGTGTAACTAAGAGCAGTAAAGAACAGGAAAAAGATACCGTACCGGACTATAAACAGATCGACATACAAAGCAAGGCACTGGAACAGGGATATGTTATCCCTCCTATGGATTTGTTAAAAATGCCTAAAGTAAGTCCTCATGAAAAAGACAGGACAAGACTGGTAGAGAATAATGCCAGGTTACTGGAAGACACTTTAAATAGCTTTGGTGTTAGTGCAAAAGTTGTTGAAGTCAGCAGGGGTCCAGTTGTAACGAGATATGAACTGCATCCGGCTCCTGGAGTAAAGGTAAGCCGGATTGTAAGTTTAGCCGATGATATAGCTTTGAACCTTGCCGCTCCGTCGGTTCGTATAGAAGCACCAATTCCCGGCAAGGCGGCTGTCGGTATTGAAGTTCCCAACCGGGATATATCCCCTGTATTTCTTAGGGAAGTCCTGGAATCGGAAGAGTTTCTGTTACATCCATCCAAGATTGCCGTTGCTTTAGGCAAGGATATTGCGGGAAAAAATGTTATAGCTGATATAACCAAAATGCCGCACCTGCTTATCGCCGGGGCTACCGGTTCAGGTAAAAGCGTATGTATTAACGCTCTTATTATAAGCATACTTTATAAAGCATCGCCCCAGGATGTCAAACTTATTATGATAGATCCTAAAATGGTCGAACTCAACCAGTATAATGGTATTCCGCATCTGCTTATACCGGTTGTTACAGATCCTAAGAAGGCAGCCGGAGCATTGAACTGGGCGGTACAGGAAATGACGTCCAGATATAATCTTTTTGCTGACAAAGGGGTAAGGGATATAGAAGGCTATAATATGGCTGTGGAAGACCCTGAAGAACGTTTACCGCAAATGCTGGTGATTATTGATGAGCTGGCGGATCTCATGATGGTAGCTCCAGCTGAAGTAGAAGATGCTGTATGCCGGCTTGCTCAAATGGCACGGGCGGCTGGTATTCATCTGGTCATTGCAACCCAAAGGCCTTCAGTGGATGTTATTACCGGGCTTATAAAAGCTAATATACCATCACGGATTGCATTTGCCGTGTCATCCCAGGTGGATTCCCGTACCATCCTTGATATGGGCGGTGCCGAAAAACTGCTGGGCCGTGGAGATATGCTTTTTTATCCGGTCGGGACAAACAAACCGATAAGGGTGCAAGGATCGTTTATATCGGCAAAGGAAGTAGAAGCTGTGGTAAACTATATCAAGCAGCAGAACGACACTCCGGTCTACAACCCCGATGTTCTCGAAGAAATTGCGGCTGAACATGAATTAACCGAACTGGAGAATCATGATGAGCTGCTGCCTGAAGCTATAGAAATTGTGATAGACGCCGGTCAGGCTTCCATATCAATGCTGCAAAGGCGTCTGAGAATAGGATATGCACGGGCTGCACGCCTTATTGACGAAATGGAAGTAAGGGGAATAGTCAGTGGCTTTGAAGGAAGCAAACCGCGTAATGTGCTGATTACACGGGATGAGTTTGAACGATTATATAAAGATGGAATAGGATAGGAGGCTTTGTATCAAAACATGAAGGTAGGGCTAATCTCTCTTGGTTGTGACAAAAATCGGGTAGATTCCGAGATAATGCTCGGTTTGCTTATACGTGAAGGTTATACAATTGTAAATCAGTCCCAGGAAGCCGATATAATAATTATTAATACCTGTGGATTTATTGACGATGCAAAAGAGGAATCCATTGATACCATATTGGAACAGGCACAATATAAAATTACAGGAAACTGTAAACTTTTAATAGTAACGGGTTGTATGGCACAGCGTTATTCTGAACAGTTGATTAACGAAATGCCGGAAATAGATGCTGTGGTTGGAACAGGAAAATATACCGAGATATTGCGTGTTATCGATAGATGCCTGAAGGAAGGAAGTGGTGTAATCAACGTGGGAAGCCCTGAGCTTCCGTGCCTGAAAGATATACCCAGGTTGTTATCAACTCCTTCACATACCGCATATTTAAAGATTTCCGAAGGATGCAGCAACTGCTGTACATACTGTATTATTCCGCAGTTGAGAGGGCGGCACGTAAGCCGGCCTATAGATGATCTTCTGGCAGAGGCACAACAGTTGGTTGACGGCGGGGTGCGGGAAATTATTCTGGTGGGGCAGGATATAACCCGGTACGGTACTGATCTGGGGAGCGGGTTATCATTAGCTAAACTGCTTAAGGAGCTTGTTAAAATTCCGAAGCTTGCCTGGCTGCGCCTGCTTTACTGTTATCCCGACCGGATAACCGATGAGCTTATCGAGACCATAGAGCAGGAAGAAAAAATATGCAATTATCTGGATATTCCAATACAGCATATCAATCCTGCTATACTAAAACGTATGAACCGCCATTTTTCTCCATTGGAAATCCGCAATATGATATCAAAACTGCGTGAAAGGATACCGGACGTGGTTCTTCGTACTTCCTTCATAGTAGGTTTTCCCGGGGAAGGGGAACAGGAATTTAAAGAGCTTTTAGACTTTGTGGAAGAGATTCAGTTTGACAGGGCAGGAGTGTTCACCTACTCAAAAGAAGAGGGTACGGTGGCAGCCGGCTTTCCGGAACAGGTGGATGAGGAAATAAAAGAAAGGCGAAAATCTGCTCTGATGAGTGTACAGCGGAAGATATCGAAAAGGCTTAACCGCAAAAGGGTAGGGCGTATATACCGGGTTTTGATTGAAAGTGTTCAGCCTGATGATATCTATGTCGGGAGAACCTATGGCGAGGCTCCGGAAATAGATCAGCAAGTATATGTGATAAGCAAAAGTCCGTTGAAAGTGGGAGATTTTGCTGAAGTAAAGATTACTAAAGCATATGATTACGATTTACTGGGGGAGACGTATGAATCTGGCAAATAAAATAACAATTTTAAGAATTCTGTTAGTACCATTTTTTATGTTTCTGCTATTGGCTGAATTTCCATACAGCAATCTTTTGGCTGCAATAGTTTTTATTTTGGCGGCCAGTACCGATAGTGTTGACGGTTATATTGCACGGAAAAGAAACGAGGTTACAAGCTTCGGAAAATTTATAGATCCCCTGGCTGATAAAATTTTGGTTACCTCCGCTTTGATAATCCTGGTGGAAATGGGCAAATTATCCTCGGTAATAGCCATTATTATAATAACCAGAGAGTTTGTTATTACCGGGTTTAGAATGCTTGCAGCTTCGGAAGGAGTTGTTATTGCCGCCAGCGGATGGGGAAAACTGAAGACCATTTTGCAGATTATTGCGATAGTTGCCATAATGCTCAACAATATCCCATTTGAATGGATAGGTTTTCCGTTTGATAAAATTACTTTAACATTAGCCGTAGCGGTAACAATTATATCCGGCGTTGATTATTTTTATAAAAATATAGGCGTATTCCGGAAAAAATAAGGAAGGGAAAATATTATGAATACTGAAATAATTGCTGTTGGTAGCGAGCTTCTTCTCGGTCAAATAGTCAATACAAATGCACAGTTTATTTCCCAAAACCTTTCCGATCTTGGTATAAATGTTTATTATCATACCGTAGTAGGGGACAACCGTAACCGTTTTATGGAAGCATTAAATATAGCTTCGAAGAGGGCTGATCTTATAATAACAACCGGTGGACTGGGTCCAACCATGGATGATCTGACCAAGGAGACGATAGCCGACTTTTTAGGGTTTGAGCTGGTCCTGCATGAGCCCAGTGCCCGGGCTATTCGTGAGTATTTTGAAAAGCGCGGCAGGACTTTAACCGAAAACAACCTTAAGCAGGCCATGTTCCCGAAAGATGCAATTGTTTTACCCAACCACCATGGAACGGCTCCGGGAGCCATCCTTGAAAAGGATAACAGAGTGTTTATCATGCTTCCAGGACCTCCCTATGAACTTCAACCGATGTTTAATAACTATGTGATGCCGTATTTGGCTGAACGGGAGAATCAAAAGATTTTTTCCAGGGTTCTTAGAATTTTCGGTATAGGTGAATCAGCAGTAGAAGAAGCAATTAAGGATCTGTTGGTAAATCAGACTGTCCCGACTATCGCTCCTTTGGCTTCATACGGCGAAGTAACGTTGAGGTTAACCGTTAAATGCCGTCGGGACGAGGATCCCTTTGCATATATAAAACCTGTAGAGGATGAGATACGAAGGCGTTTAGGGAGCGCCGTATATGGGGTAGATGATGAGCGTTTGGAAACGGTAGTGGCAAAACTGCTTAACACAAAAGGCTTGTCATTGGCTGTTGCTGAATCATGTACCGGCGGACTAATCGGAGACATGCTTACAAATGTGCCCGGTATATCAGAGAACTTTCTGGAAGGAACCGTAACCTACAGTAATGAGGCAAAGATCAAACGCTTAGGGGTACGCCCTGAAACCATAACCCGTTATGGTGCTGTAAGTCAGGAAACGGCACGGGAAATGGCGGTTGGTATTATGAATTCGTCCGGAGCGGATATAGGCCTTGCTGTTACGGGTATAGCCGGTCCGGGAGGGGGAACGGTGGAAAAACCGGTTGGACTGGTGTTTATTGCTGTAGCGATGAACGATGAGGTGGATGTAAAGCAATTCCAATTCAGTGGAGACAGGAAGCGTGTAAAAAATTCAACGGCTAAACAGGCTCTTGATCTGCTGCGGCGAAAACTGCTTAATATATAACCGTTTGTTGACATTTTTAGGCTTGACCAGGTTAAAATAATAATATATAATAATACTAGAACATTTGTTCGCAATGACTGGTGTTAATTGAAATAATGAAGATGCAGGTAAATACCTGAACAGTCGGGAGGCGGGTATATGGAGAAGTCGAAAGCATTAGAAATGGCAATTAGTCAGATTGAAAGGCAGTTTGGCAAGGGTTCAATTATGAAGCTGGGCGAGTCTACTCACATGAATGTTGAAGTGATACCTACAGGTGCATTGGATTTGGATATTGCTCTCGGAGTAGGCGGTTTGCCCAGGGGAAGGGTTATTGAGATATTCGGTCCGGAATCATCCGGTAAAACTACTGTAGCTCTTCATGTAATAGCCGAAGCACAAAAAGCTGGTGGCACTGCTGCTTTCGTAGATGCTGAAAACGCTCTGGATCCTCAATACGCAAAAAATCTTGGTGTTGATATTGATAATCTTCTGGTATCCCAACCGGATACAGGGGAACAAGCCCTGGAAATTACAGAAGCTTTGGTACGCAGTGGTGCTATAGATGTTATTGTGGTTGACTCGGTGGCTGCCCTTGTTCCCAGAGCTGAGTTGGAGGGTGAAATGGGCGATGCCCATGTTGGTCTTCAGGCCAGGCTTATGTCCCAGGCACTCCGCAAGCTATCGGGGGCCATTAATAAATCCCGTACTGTTGCGATATTTATCAATCAGCTTCGCGAAAAAGTTGGAGTTGTGTTCGGAAACCCTGAAACTACACCTGGGGGAAGAGCTTTAAAGTTCTATTCATCGGTTCGCCTTGATGTTAGGCGTATAGATACTATTAAACAAGGTACCGAAATGGTTGGTAACCGCACCAGGGTTAAAATAGTAAAGAATAAAGTCGCTCCTCCTTTTAAACAGGCTGAATTTGATATTATATATGGCGAGGGTATATCCAAGGAAGGATGTATTTTAGATCTGGCTTCCTCAGTAGACATTATAAGCAAAAGCGGTTCCTGGTATTCCTATGGCGATATCAGGCTTGGACAGGGAAGGGAGAATGCGAGGCTGTATTTAAAAGAGAACCTCGATTTAGCCCATGAGATTGAGCAAAAGGTACGTGAAAAGTTTAATCTAAACCGTTCACCCGATTCTCCGGGCACTGAAAATAACCCCACTGAATAATCAAAGGTGGGGTTTTTCATGTTAGTGTAAAATTACTCTGGGAAAAAACAAACAAATAAAAGAAAAGAGTAT